>Ga0224742_10043_pt1 | contig 25316 bp, 20 predicted proteins | sample LIM_E_Water_Neg_FD_161631 | JGI IMG/M metagenome (GOLD analysis project Ga0224742, IMG submission 161631) | Enriched cells from gastrointestinal tract of the lab mouse from Pacific Northwest National Laboratory (PNNL), Richland, Washington... | ecosystem: Host-associated > Mammals > Digestive...
CTGCATGCTTCCGGGGCATATGAACGAAATTACAATCGATGGCAGAGCGGAACAGAGTACTGGCAGGACAACTATATATATGAATATGTGACCAAGAGAATTGATTTTCTTGACCAATATTTTGACCAGTTGTATGAGGACGTCACATCGCCTCAAGTATATAATGGAATAGATTACTCGGAGGAATTTGATGCCAGATATTATTGGGAGGAAAACAGAAATACGTTAAAAGAATTGTATTCTTATGACGCCGGGACCCTTCTGGAACATTATGTATTGTATGGAAAGCCATTTGGGCTGAAAGGAACATATGATGGAGGTGAGTTTCCGGAGGTATTTGAGGAGTCGGATGATGCGGGATAGATTTAAGGAGCGGATGCAGCATGACTTTTGGAAATAAAATGCGCTTTTTTGTGGCAGTGAGCGCAATGCTTATGCTGGCAGCCGTTTTAACTGTGTCCTATGTGAGGACAGACCACGAAAAGGAGCTTGCGGAAGGGCTTATCTTTGAATGCGCGGCTGACGGGCAGAAGATAGAGGTAAGGCTTTGGGAAGACGAGGAGGAAGAAAAGTACTATCTTTTCCTGCCATCCTGTTTTGCGGGAAAACCCACGGAATTTGTTCTCCGGTATGAAGGGGGAAAGGGGACCGTGGGGATAGACGGGACGGTCTATAAAAGGAACAGCCTGTGGACGGATGGGGGAAAAGAAGAAATCCATAAATTAGAACTCAAAGGCCCTCTTGGGACATCTGCCGGGGAAAAGCCCCTGCAGGTGCTTGCATCGGCAAATCTGCCAGCCCTTATGATCTCAGCGGAGGATGAGAAAGACATTCTTGACCTGACAGAATTTGCAAATAAAAAATATATTGAAACAGGAAATCTTTTGATGGTGGACGAGTCTGGCAGTGTGGTCTGCCGGGAAAATCTGGAGAAGTTTAAGGTAAGAGGCAATCTTACTGCCACATTGGACAAAAAGCCTTTTACCTTTACCTTTCAAAGGCCTGTTTCCCTGTGCGGCATGAAGCCTGCCTGCAAGTGGAATCTTCTGGCCAATGCCACAGACGGGTCATATATAAGAAATAAGCTGGTACTTGATCTGGCCAATGCAAGTATAGACGCTTATGAGCCGGACGGGGAATTTGTGGAGGTTTATCTGAATGGCGTTTATCAGGGGATGTACCTGTTGACGGAAGCGGTGGAAATTGGTGAGAACAGGCTGGAGATCCCAGAGCAGGACAGTTGGTTTCTGGAGATGGAACTGGATTTCCGCATGGAGGAGGATGTGCCCTATGTGATTTCGGATGCAGGGCAGATCTTTGCAGCGGGTTTTGTAAGTGCAAAGCCGTCAGAGGAAATCAGCCGGATCCGGTACATGATAAACGATATTGAAAGGGCGCTGATGGCGGAGGATGGCGTAAGCACTTTGAGTGGTAAGGATTTAGGGGAACTGATCGATATGGATTCATGGGCAGAGGCATTTTTAGTCCAGGAAATATCAGGGGATCACGATACAGGTATTGCCAGCCAGTTTTCCTATGTGACGGACAAGGAAAATCCTCTTTTGTATGCCGGCCCGGTGTGGGATTTTGATGGTGTCATGGGGAATGTAAACACCCCCATGTTTGGCAATCCGGCAGCCCTTACGGCGTCGGTGTGCAGATCAAGGCCCGAAGGGAATGCCAACCAGAACAGATGGCTCTCGGCTATGTACAATAATCCGGAATTTCAGGCACTGACAGCGGAAAAGTACAGGGAAGTATTTAGAGAAAATCTGGGCTGGGCGATAGAGGAAGGCATTGACCAGTATACAGAAAAAATAAGGCGCAGTGCCCTTTTGGATGCATTAAAGTGGCATGAAAAAAGACAGGACTGGATATTTGTACATCCCGGGGAAAACAGATGGGCGATTGGAGACGGAAAATCCACAGAAAATGACGGCTCTGGGAACGAAGGGATTTCCGCGGAAGAGATGTATGCCCGGTTTTCTGACTTGGACCAGCATGTGGATATGGTTCGGGAATTCCTTTTACAAAAGAAGGATTTTCTGGATAGACTATGGGTGGAAAAGAGGGACTTTTGTGTAGTGGAAGTAAGAAATGAAGCGCCCTTTTTAAACCAAGATTATAACCAGACCCTGTATTACTGGGTGGAAAAAGGAACGCCCTTAGCGGGGCTGCCCCGGTATGAAATGGAAGGGTATGATTTTACAGGCTATTTTGACCGGGAGAGCGGGGAAAATATATCGGAAGGTGCATTGATTTGTGAAGATTGTATTCTGGAAGGAATATGGGAGGAGACAGGAGAGCAGTAATTGGAACAGATACATTACAGACATGAATATAAATATCCGCTGACCCGTGGCCAGATGTTGATAGAGGATGCTAAAGTAAGCGCCCTTATGGACAAAGATGTCCATGCTGCCAGGGAGGGATTTTATAATATCAGGAGCCTGTATTTTGACGACTATGAAAACAGTTGTTATATGGACAACGAAAACGGTGTGGACAACAGGGAAAAATACAGAATCAGGATATACGATCACAGCCCGGAGAGAATCTCACTGGAAGTGAAACAGAAGATCCGGGGAAAGACCAGTAAAAAATCCTGTCTTCTTACCCAGGATCAGTGCAGGCAGCTAATGGAAGGCCGGATACCCGGTGAGATCAGCCCGGAGCAGCAGACCCTTCACAGACTGGCTTATCTGATGGCAGTGCGGCTCATGCATCCTGCGGTTATTGTGGATTATGACAGGGTTCCCTATGTGTATAGGCCGGGGGACGCCAATGTGAGAGTGACCTTTGACAGCAATATTAAGTCCGTAAAAGACGTGCAGTCGTTTCTGGATGCAGAAATCCGGGGGCGCGGGGTGCTGCCTGCGGGATATGCACTGATGGAAGTGAAGTTTGATGATTTCCTGCCGGATGAGGTTCACGGTCTGTTACAGCTTGACGGTCTGACGGCAAGTACTTTTTCAAAATATTATCTTTGCAGAAAGTTTGCGCTGGAGAGCGTCTGAAAATTGCAAAAAGACGGCGCAAAGCAGAACGGAGAATGGAGAATGAACTTTTCAGATATTTTTAAGAAAGATTTTATCGCATCGTATACCAGCGAAAATATAAGTGTGCCCCATATCGCGGCAGTGCTGTTTATTACGGCGGTCATTGCCTGTTATATTTTTATTGTTTACAGGCTGATCACGAAGAAGACTTTTTATTCAAAGAATTTTAACATATCCCTTGCGGCGATCGCGGTGATTACCGCGGCGATTATTTTAGCAGTTCAGTCCAGCATTGTTATATCACTGGGAATGGTGGGCGCCCTTTCCATCGTCAGGTTCCGCACGGCCATAAAGGAGCCGCTGGATTTGTGCTTTTTGTTTTGGTCCATTGCAGTGGGGATCTGCTGCGGCGCCCATATGACGGAAGTAGCCCTTGTACTCTCGGCGATTCTTACGATGCTGGTAATTATGCTTGACAGACTGCCCGTGGGGCGTGCGCCAATGATACTGGTAGCAAATCTTGGAAAATCACAGAAAGAACCGCTTTTTATGCAGAAAGTGGGGGAATACTGTAAATACTATAAAGTAAAATCCAGAAACATTGCCGGGGGACGATGCAATCTTGTTTTGGAGGTACGGGCGGCGAAAGAGTATGAGATGATGCAGGATCTTGAAAAGATGGAGGATGTGGAGAGCGTTTCGTTGGTATCCCATGATGGGGAAGTTACTTTTTAATGAACCGGGCCAGAGAGTATCTACAGGGGTGTAAAAGCCGGCTGTGCAGAAAAGGTATGTCAGTTGACGTAGTTTTAAGAAGATGCTATGATGATACAGTTGGAAATGGTTGTAACAAAAGATAAATAAATGTTGATATGGACTGAAAAGGAGAATAAAATGTCAGTTAAGTTTCATAATTTTGGGGGGACTCTTGGGTGGAATCTGCAAAAAAGGTTTCCCAAACTTTCTTCGGAAAGCTATTTAAAGCTTCAGTTTTTGACCAGAAATAAATTGCAGAAAAAATATATAGATTATTTTTTGAAGAATGATAAAGTGCCTATGCCGCTGGTGGTGAATCTTGAGACGATCAACAGGTGCAACAGTACCTGCTCCTTCTGCACGGCCAACAGGAATGCGGAGAAGCGCCCTTATAAGCGGATGGAAGATGATTTGTTTTACAGCATTATTGACCAGCTTCGGGACTGGGGATATAAGGGACATCTGACTTTGTATGGAAACAATGAGCCTTTTCTGGATACCAGGATTGTAGATTTTCATAAGTATTGCAGAAAACAGCTCCCCGGCAGCTTTATTTTCCTTTCTTCCAACGGACTTTTGCTGACGGTGGACAAGGTAAAGGAGATTATCCCTTATGTTGACCAGTTGATTATCAATAATTACTGCCGGGATATGAAGCTTCATGAAAATGTGCAGGAAATTTATGACTATGCAAAAGCACACCCGGAAGAGTTTCAGGATGTGGAGCTTTTGATACAGATGCGGTATATGGATGCGGTGCTGACAAACCGGGCAGGAAGTGCGCCTAATAAGAAGAATACACAGAAAGTCATTAAGGAAACCTGTCTGATGCCGTATACAGATATGTTTATCTTTCCGGACGGACGGATGGGAATCTGTTGCTGCGATAACTTTGAAGCAACCACGCTGGCAGATTTGAATGTGACGCCCCTGAAAGAAGCCTGGAACAGTCAGGCATACCGAAAACTGCGCAAGGCAATTCAGACAAGCCGGGGGGATTATGATTTCTGTAAATACTGCGATTTCATTGACGCGGGGCTTCGGATGGACGTGGTGGATGATACCTTAAGAAACAGGGAGGCCAGCCACGGGGCAAGACAGTCTTTATTTAGAAAATAGAAAACAACAGAAAACGGATAGTACGCGAAGCGTGTTATCCGTTTTCCGTATTACATTTAATCCACTTCTGCCTGATTTTTTTCGGCTTCCTCGTGGTATTCTTTTTCAGTATTTACGTTCCAGACGTTGGATTTATCCTTCCGGCCGCTTAAAATGTTTCCAACAGCCTCAAAAGATGTCACCATGGAATGATCGATATTGTTATATCTGTGCTGGCCGTTACGGCCTACACAGTAAAGGTTGTCTATGGAGCTTAGGTAAGCGATCAGGGTGTCGATTTCATCATAGGTGTCAAAGTAAGCGGGATAGGCTTTCTTAACTTTTTCCATGTGGACATCCAGAACCACTTTAGGGTCGTCGATCAGCCCCAGCTTCATCATTTCCGAAATGCCGATTTTGGCAAATTCTTTCTCTGTCATGTTCCAGAAGTTATCCCCTTCGTTTACGAAATATTCCAGGCCGATCCAGACCGTGTGCTCCAAATCCTTGATCATATAAGGGGACCAGTTGTTGTAAATCTGGAAGCGCCCCAGTTTTACATTTCTGTCCTGCACATATACCCAGCAGTCAGGCACGATATTACTGACAGTTTTAAGGTTCGTTTTATTTTCCAGATTGATTTTGGGTACAAGAACACCCAGTGTCATGTAATCACGGTAAGGAAGCCCGGCTGCAATCCGTGCAGGCTCCTTGGGAACATCGTTCATGCCGTCCACTAAATCTTTTACAGGCATGGAAGAAATAAAGTAATCCCCTTCCATGGTATATTCCTGCCCGTCCTTTTCATAAGTGAGAGAGGTGATCAGGTTTTCGCTGTTTTTGTGTATCCTGGTGACTTTTGCATTTTTGATGATGGTGCCGCCGAGCTTTTCCACTTCACTGGCTGTTACATCCCACAACTGGCCGGGGCCAAGTTTAGGGTATTTAAATTCTTCAATGAGGGAAGTTTCTACCTTGCGGTTTTTCTTTTTCAGCTTCTTTTCGATAATATCTTTAAGGATTGCCATAATGGACATTCCCTTGGTACGCTGTGCACCCCAGGAAGGGTCGATCTCGCTGGGATGGCGTCCCCACAGGTTTTCGGTGTAATATTCAAAAAACATGGAATACAGCTTCCGGCCGAAACGGTTGATATAAAAGTTTTCCAGGCTGGTTTCCGGTTTCTTGTGGATCAGGGATGCAAGATAACTGAATCCTACCTGCATAGTAGTCAGAAAACCAAAGTTTTTTAAGGTTTCCAGCTTTAAGGAAATAGGATAGTCATAAAAATCATCATTAAAATAAATGCGCGACACCCGGTGTCTGGTCAGCATGACCCGGTCTTCCTTTTCCGGGTCGGGGCCGCCTTTTTTAAGGGGCATGGTACGTTTCAAGATAATATCATCGTACGTAGGTGCACCCTGCATGGGAAGCATTTTGTCCCACCACGCATTGACTTCGGGAATTTTGGAAAAAAAGCGGTGCCCGCCCATATCCATGCGGTTGCCTTTATAGTTAACAGTTTTGGAAATACCGCCGAAACAGTCGCTTTCCTCAAATACAGTAACTTCAATGTCCTTTGATTTTGTCAGAAGTTCATAAGCGGCTGTAAGACCCGCGGGACCTGCGCCTATGACAAGTGCTTTCTTCATACTGTTATATCCACCTTTCCTGTATGAAATCATTATGGAGGACGTCCATATATGATGCTCATATGTATTTAAATATTGTAACATAGAATAAAAAAAGTGTCTACGTTTAACAATATGCTAAAATTGACAGTTCCTATATTAATTGATACAATGACTATGTTTGGCACAGAATGAGTAAGAATAGTTTTAGGTACAGCATGGAGATTTGTAAATGGTAAAAGAGTTAAAAAGTTTTTTGATAGGGAGTGTTGGTTTTATTATTTTTGCAATGATGCGGCCTGTGATCCCGCTGCACAATATGGAATTTTTTGTTGCAGCCTGTGTTATTTTTGTAAGTATAACCATATTAGCATATTTTATTATAGGTATGCAAAAGACTGGCGGAAAACCGGCACAGGAGAAAATATGGAGTATTTCTGCTGTCATTCTGCTTGTAATCTGGATGATTTTATTTTATATCAATGAACCAAAAGCAGAGCATCCCTTAGACGGAAAGATTATCCGTAGATATTTTCCATTTCCTTTGTGGATTGGACTGATGGCAGCCGGAGTGGCTGTTTGCCTTTTTATCCTGCGGAAGGAACAGGGAGAAAAGAGGCTGAAATTAAGAAAGGGGATCCGCGCCGTCACAGCATTGCTGTTTACAATTGGGACATCCGTCCAGTTTTATGCGCCCAATATATTTCAGGATATTCAGGGTGGGACTTATCACAGCCATGCATACACAAATAGCATTATCAATGCCTGCTGGCTGATACCATACAGCAAAAATATGCAGTCTCTTTACGGGCATTACGGGATTATTTTCATGCCTGTCCTTAAATTTCTGCATAAGTGTTTTCATGTGGATTATCTGACGGGAATATTTATTGTATCGGCGGTGCTGGCCGGGATTTCCATTCTTTTATTCATTTATATTTTAAATTATTTTGCTAAAAGTGACTTGATTTTCTACCTTGCCATGTTTGCCATTGGCGAGGAGTACTTTATGATTTTACAGGGAGGGGTCTATTTACAGGTACATCCACATCGTATGATTTTTCCTATGATACTTGCGGCGATTGCGCTGCAGGAATATAAGACAGGAAAGAAATACAATGTGCTGGCAGTTATTATGAATATGTTTTCTTTCATCTGGTCGACAGAAGTGGGAATTGCCACTATGTTGTCCTTTGCCCTTTTCAGGTGGATGGAACAGGTTCTGGATGGAAAAGCATTTTCGGTAAAGAAAGCAATGCTGCTGATACGGGAACTGGCAGTTCATGGGCTTTTGCCATTTGCATTGGCCTATATGGCGGTTACCGGATACAATCTGGCGGCAGGGGGCGCCGTTTTGGACTTTAGGGAATTCATGTTTCCACTGATTTCAGACAGAAATTATATTGATAAAATAGAGCTGACGCTTCCTGATGTGACCCATGCGTGGGCGGGGACGGCGGTGCTGTTTCTGGGGGCTGTGTGTCCGGCAATGTTTCAGGCGCTTTTTCCTTCTGCGGATGAAAAAGGAAAAGGATTAAAGCCGTATTACTTTTTTCTGGGGATGATGAGCCTTGTTCTGATGCTTTACTATATCAATCGTCCTGCCGAGGGCAGTATGTTCATTATTATGTTTCTAATGCTGATCCTGCAGGCGGCCATTTTACAAAAAGGTCAGGATGTTTATCTGGAATGGCGGCAGAAAAAGGACTCTTTGTTTGCCATACCAGGCCGGTTTGTTTTTCTTTCCCTGCGGGTAGTGACCACGCTGATTTTGTTTATCATGGCTTTCGACAGTATTTACTCTATGCCGGGAGCTTTTAAGAAATCGGCGGAGACTGTCTGGAAGAGGGATGAACTGATAGAATTTGCACAGTATGTATACGTGCAGATACCTCCTGATGCGGTTTCTTTCGGGGAGGGTGTCCCGGAACTGATGTCCATGATAGACAGGGATACCCATTTGCATTCCACGGAATGGTCGTATCTGAATATGCCTCTGGACACCATGGAAGAAATCCGATATGCGCTGGAGGATGAAGAGTGGTTTTTTTGTTCTCTGGACAGCCTTCATTATATGCAGTCAAATTATCCGGGGTTGACGGATAGCTTTTACCTGCATGAGGAAATGGAGTACAACGGGAGGAAGTTCGGATTCTTCAGGGCGGTGGAGGAGTAAAGGATTTGTTACAGAAGGCTTTGCGTATGAAGAAAATATGGTTTATAATAATATCCGTGGTATTTTTGGGTATTTATGTAAATTTTAATAAGATTGCGGAACGGTTTGACAGCCGGATAATGGGGGCAGAAGTGCTGTCCATGGAGGAGATTGATGCTCTGTGCGTGGGCAGGGAAGATGCCTTTATGGAACCGGAGATAACGATAAACGGCGGCGCTGTTGCCTATGACGCTGACCAGAACATGCTGTTGGTTCCCCAGAACCTTTCGGAGGAAAGCTTTGACGGGAAGCTGGATGTGCCTGATGGAGAGCTGTATTTTATGGAGGACAGTGTACTGGAGGACAAGCCGGGAGCTATGGGCGAAAATAAAGTGGCCCGGCTGTTCTGGATCAGGGATGCCAGATGCTGGATGTACAATGTATATTTTACCGGAATGCCGGTAGTCCAAATTTCATCGAAGGATATCACGGACACAGGGATAACTTATGGTACACTGCAGGTTTATGACCAGTACCACAGCAATGCCAGATGTCAGACTGCCCGGTGCCAGTGGCATCTGCGGGGAGCTACCTCCCTGGATTATGAAAAATCCAGCTACAGGCTGACCCTAACAGATACAAAGCTTTCTTTTCTGGGGATGCGTAAGGATGACGACTGGATACTTCATGGGCTTTATGATGATGAAGGGCTGATTCACAATAAATTGTCGTACAGTGTGTGGCGGGATATTGCGGCGGACAATTCTGTGGAGTATGACGAAGGAATCAGCATGGAATATGTGGAACTGTTTATGGACAACCATTATCTGGGAGTGTACGGGCTTTCCGAGAGGATGGATAAGAAGGCGCTGAACTTAGGAAAGAAGGATATTTTATATAAATGCTGTGAGCCGCAAAATCCGGGTGAAGATGATTTCTACCGTGAACTGACGGAAGGAATGTCACCTGCATTCGAGCTGAAATATCCCAAGGAGTTTGAGATGGACGACTGGGAGCCGCTGCGGCAGTGGACCTCCATGTTCTGTTTTGAGGAACCGTGGAGCTTCGGGGAGGGGCAGGAAATCCTCAATATAGAAAATGCGGTGGATTATACCTTGTTTAATCTGTTGATCTGCGGTATGGACAACACCATGAAAAATATTTATTTCTGGGCAGACTATCAGGGAGATGGCAGTTATCAGTTCATTAAGATTCCATGGGATTTGAATATGACCTGGGGGAATTCATGGATTGACGATAATAACTGCAACTTTAACAGGTTCCAGGAAAAGAATTTTGATGCAGAGGACGGATGGACATCAGACCTATACCTGCTATACCAGCGCAATCCCAGGGAGATAGGCGGGCTTTTAGCGGAACGCTGGCAGCAGCTCCGGGAACGCATTATTACCAAAGAGACTTTGACTGCAAAGGCAGATAAAGAATTTGAGTACCTGTATTCTTCCGGGGCTTATGCGAGGAACCGGCAGAAGTGGCCGCCTAAGGGGGAATACTGGCAGGACAGTTATCTTTACGAATATATTGATAAAAGAATCGACTATTTGGACGCGTATATTGAGCAGTTACAAGTGAAATAAATCTTTCCACTTTTTTGGCGGAGGAATTTTGCCAAGTGGAGCAGATGCACACTTGGCAGGGGGCGATATAGGAAGATTGTATGGATGAGGTGAAGAATGGAATACAGGCATGAATTAAAATTTCTGGTTTCCGACAGGGAATTGGAAATCATCAGATACCGTTTAAGGCCGCTGATGCGGCAGGACAGTCATCAGCAGGCAGAAAGTTACCGCGTCAGGAGCCTGTATTTTGACGATCTGGATGATTCCTGCATGCGTGAAAACGAGGACGGCATTGATAACAGGAGAAAATACAGGATAAGGATTTATGATGGCAGCACCGGGGTGATCAAGCTGGAAAAAAAGATGAAGTACCGTGGAATGACCAGAAAAATAAGCGGGAGGATCTCACAGGAAGAATGCCTTGCTTATATGTCACGGGCTCTGGTGCGGTTAAAGCCAGGGGCCGGGGAGCTGGAAAAAGAATTGTATGCCCGGATAAAAATAGCTGGCATGCATCCGGTATCCGTTGTAGAATATGAGAGGACGGCATTTGTGGAGCCAAGGGGAAATGTGAGGGTCACCTTTGACAGGAATATCAGCGGAAGTGAAAATATTCAGGGATTTCTTGCAGAAAAATTTACGGGAGTACCGTTGCTTGACAGGGGCCGTCACGTGCTGGAAGTAAAGTATGACGAACTGCTTCCCCAGTATATTGCCGGGGTGCTTGAGACCGGCGCCCTGCAAAGGACTGCTTTTTCCAAATATTATTATTCAAGAAATTATAAGAATATTTAGGCGTAAAAGGTTTGGCCAGAGCGGTAAAACTGCCGATGGATAAACGAAAGAAAGACAAGATTAAAGAGAGGATAAAACTATGAATTTCAGCGATGTTATAAAGAAATCAGTTATGGAGGGGTTTTCTTATGCAGACCTCTCAACCACCAAAATAATTATTACGCTTGCAATCACATTTCTGATTGCGGTGTACATCTTTTTTGTATATAAGCTGGTAACGAAAAGTGCGTTTTATTTCAAAAGCTTTAATATTTCCATGGCGATTATTTCTGTGGTGACGGCAGGGATCATTCTTGCCATGCAGTCCAGCATTGTCATATCCCTTGGTATGGTTGGGGCCCTTTCCATTGTGCGGTTCCGTACAGCCATTAAAGATCCCATGGATCTGTTATTTCTGTTCTGGTCTATCGGAACGGGCATCATCTGCGGGGCCGGGCTTTACAAGGTTGCCATTATTCTGGCAGTTTTGGTGACGGTGGGAATATTGGTTTTGGATTTACTGCCTGTAAGAATCAGTCCGTACCTTCTGATCATTAATGCAGATACGAAGGAGGCGGAGGAGAAGATCATTCCCATTGTAAAGGAAGCAGCAGGGGGCTATAAGTTAAAATCCAAAAATATTACTGCAGGCGGACTGGACATGATATTGGAAGTAAAGGCTAAAAATGAAAAGGAACTTTTGGACAGGCTTTCGGCGCTTAAGGAAGTTGTGTCAGTATCCCTGCTGGCCCACGATGGCGAAGTGAAGGGATAAATGTTTCTAAGAGATTCTTCTGACGGTCAATGGCATTGGAAGGACGGTTGCGGAACTGGAATTAGGAGGACGCAGATGACTGAAACGTGTAAGGCAATCTTTAAAGGTAAGGATATCCCGGCGGCAGCATACCTGCTGGCGTCGGCATTCCTGCTTATTATGCTGGCATCCCGTTCTTCTTTTTTATATCCCTGCAATAACTGGAATGATGCAAACAGTTATTTTTCTGTGGGAAAAGCTCTTTTTAACGGAAAAATGCCTTACAGGGATGTATTTGACCAAAAAGGGATGTACCTGTATTTCTTTTACGGCCTGGCTTATCTGGTGTCCCACACTACCTTTGCAGGCGTGTTCCTCCTTGAAGTTCTGCTTGCGGCTTTTGATTTGGCTGGAATCTGCCGGATTTTGTGCCTTTATGTGAAAAAGGGCACGGCCCTTGTATTAAGTCCATTGACCCTTGCAGTCATTATAAGCTCTTACAGTTTCTATTGGGGAGGAAGCGCAGAGGAAGTCAACCTGCCTTTTCTCATATGGGGGCTGTATTTTGTTCTGGATTATTTTAAAAATAAATACCCTTCAGAAAAAATGCCATGGCGGACGGTTTTTACGGGAGGGATCTTGGCTGGGATGATTGCCAATATCAAGTTTACTTCCCTTGGTTTTTTCTTTGCCTGGATGATGTGTGTGGCCTTTTCCTTTCTTGTTCTGAAAGATTTTTGGGGAGCAGTGAAGGGATGCTTTATATTCCTGGCAGGAATGGCAGTGCCCTTTATCCCCTGGGTGATTTATTTCGGCCGAAACCATGGACTGTATGAATGGTATTGGGGATATGTGTACATTAATGTGTTTGTCTACAGTAATTTAAACGGGGAAGGCCCTTCCTTGCCGGAGCGGGTCTATACACTGGCAAAGCTTCTTTACTGGGTCATGCGCAAAAATATGGTTTACTTTGTCTTTGTCGTACCGGGTGTGGTCTGGTTTATTGCAGGCAGAGGGAGAAAGTGGCTGGAACGTTTTCTGATGCTGGCATTATGCTTCTTTTTGTTTCTGGGAATCTATGTGGGGGGATCGGAGCTTCCCTATTATGCACTGCCTCTGGGGGTTTTTGCGATTCCGGGCGCAGCACTTCTGGGGCAGATCCTAGAATGGGGACTGGAAAGGATTCCGGCTTTGGCTGGGGCAGCGTCTCTAATAATTAGCTTGGGCATCATATGGCTGGTTTCCATAAATATTCCTTATATGTCTGAAAAAAAGGAAGATATCTTTTTGTATAAATTCAAGAAAATTGTGGAAGAAACAGAGAATCCAACCCTGCTTAACATTGGGTGTCTGGACGCAGGGCTTTACACGGTGTGTGACATTGTGCCTTCCTGCCGCTGGTTCCAGACACAGACTCTTGCCATTGACGATGTGCAAAAAGAGCAGGAGCGTTATATCGTGGAAGGGCAGACCGATTATATCATTGCAAGGGACAGCTACCCGGAGGCAGTCTGGGACAAGTATGAGCTGGCAGCCCAGGAGCCCTGGTATCATGAGGGAGTGGAATTTACTTATTATTTGTTTAGGAGAAAGGCAGGGGAACAATGATGACTGTATGGAAAATATTTGGTTTGCTGTTATGGCTGGTGGCTGTGCCTTTCTGTATGGGGCTTGTCGTTATGCCCTGTCTTAAGCGGAAACTGCGGACACCGGGGACTGCTCTTGTGTCTGGTTATATTCTGATGTTTACCCTGCTGGAGCTGATTGGCATACCTGTGGTGCTGCTGGTGGTGTACAATGGATTTACTATATTCATCAAGTGCTTTACGCCTGTGATTATCTTATTTGCGCTTTTGGGGGTTCTGACTGTCCGGTGGATGGGGAAAAACGGACACAGGCTTAATTTTTCAATGACATCAGCCATCTGGGATACCTCGCTGGAAGAAAAAATCATGTGGCTTATGTTCATTGGGCTGGTAGGATTTCAGCTATATATGGCTTTTACGCGGGCATCCTTTGACGGGGACGATGCATACTACGGGGTGCAGGGAGTGATTGCCCAGCAGGTGGATACCCTGTACCGGGTCAACCCTTACACAGGAAGGAGTGCGGCTTTAGACGTGCGCCATGCACTGGCCCTGTTTCCCATCTGGGAGGCTTATGTGGGCAGTATGAGCGGTGTCCATGCCACCATAGTCAGCCACAGCTTTGTGCCGCTGGTGCTGATTCCCATGACTTACATTCTGTATTACCAGATTGGAAAGGAGCTTTTTTGGAAAAAAAAGGAGAGCCTTCCCATGTTTATGGCGCTGATGGCCTTTTGGCAGATGTTCGGGTATGTTTCCCTTTTTACCACGGAAACCTTTTTCCTCACAAGAACATGGCAGGGGAAGTCTTTTGCAGGAAATTTCGTCATACCGGCGGTTATCTGGATATTTTTAAGCAATGCGGAACCCTCGAAGGAGGGAGACGGGCTGGGCAGGATCAAGTACGGGGAAGTGCGCAGGGCGTCAGATATATATGGCGGTGTGGAGGAAAAGAGCAAAAATACAGGGCTTTGGCTACTCCTGGCCTGTCTGAATTTTGCAGGCGGGGCAAGCAGCTCCCTTGCAATACTGCTTAGTTGTCTGATGACAGCGGGCTTTGGCCTTTTGTTTGCTTTCAGGGAAAGAAGCTTTGCCGTGCTGGTCAGGGCAGGGCTGGCCTGCATACCCGGCGGCCTCTATGCACTGCTTTATGTGGCGCTGACTCACGGACTGCTGGTCCTTCCGGTTTAAGGAGCCGGGGAGTTTGGCAAAGGGTCTTGAAGCTAAGGGATGACGTACAGGAAGAGGGAGGAAGACGATGTTTGGAATATTTATGGAAAGTCTGGTGATTTTCAAGTTATATACGGGGCTGAAATTCCTATTTCTGCTCACCCTTCTGGCATGGGGGTATCTTCTGGTAAAAGAAAAGGACAGCAGGGTGCGGGTACTGCTGGTTTATGCGCCGGTCATTATCCTTGTGCTGTTTCTTTTTCCCATGAGCAGAAAGGTATTTGTGGCCGCGGGGCTGGATGGGGAAACCTATTACCGCATCCTGTGGACGATTCCCATGGGGGTGGTTGCCGTTTACGGACTCTGCCGTCTGTTTGAAAAATATAAAAAAGCCGGACTTATGGTCAGCGCTGCCCTGATCATATTATGTGGGACCTTTGTTTATCAGAGCGGTTATATTTCCAGGGCGGAAAATTTGTACCATATTCCTGACACGGTTATCAAAATTTGTGACCGCATACGGCCTGAAAATCCTGACGCAAGGGTGTCGGCGGTGATGCCGCCGGAGCTGATCCATTTCGTCAGACAGTACGATGCGGCCATCAACATGCCCTATGGAAGGGAAATGCTGGTGGAACGGTGGGACTATTACAATGCAGTTTATGAGGCAATGGAAAAGACCGAAGTGGTGGAGATGGAAAAGCTGCTGGAAGCAGTCAGGGCCGACTACTGTCAGTATATTGTCATGCACCAGAGCAGGCAGACGGATCAGGACCCGGAAGCCTGCGGCCTTACACTGGTAGATGAAATTGACGGTTACCTGATTTATGAGGATCCGGTCACGGCCCAGACAGTGGAAGGGTGGCAGAAGTATTATGAGGATGAAGAATAATGCTGTTTAATTCTTACGGGTTCCTATTTTTATTTTTCCCGCTGGCACTGGCCGGGTACGGTATCTGCCAAAGGATCGGGACAACTTTCCGGGGAGGGATCTATGCATCTGCTTTAAGGGTGCTGTATCTGCTGGGTGTATCTTTCATCTTTTACGGTTGTTTCCACCCAGAGTATCTTCCTGTACTATTAGGCAGTATGGCAGTGAACTATGTGCTGTACCGCCAGATGGAGAGGAGCGGAAACAGTCCCGGACCAGTGCATAAGCAGGCAGACAGGTCTGGCAGGCTGCCGGATCACAGAACGAAAAAGGCAGCTCTTTTAGCAGGACTGGCGGTGAATCTGGGGGTGCTTATCTTTTTTAAATATCTGGGTACAGGAAATTTTGTTCCGCTGGGAATCAGCTTTTATACATTTACCCAGACTGCCTTTCTGATAGAAGCCTACAGGGGGAGCCTGAAACAGGTGAGCGCTCTTTCTTACGGTCTGTATGTGAGCTTTTTTCCGAAGATGATACAAGGACCCATTGCCATGCCTGGGGAAATACTGCCCCAGTTTCAGAAAAGCTGGCAAAAGGCGGACTGGGAGCAGGTTTACCGGAACCTGTATCTGTTTGTGCTGGGCCTGTTCAAAAAGGTACTGATTGCGGATACGCTGGGGAAAGCGGCAGATTTCGGTTATGCTAATCCCGGAGTTTTGAATTCCGGGGACGGACTGATTGTGATGCTTGCCTATACACTCCAGCTTTATTTTGATTTCAGCGGATACTGTGACATGGCAATGGGAATTGCGGGCATGTTTGGGACAGCCCTTCCCTTAAACTTTCATTCCCCCTATAAAGCGTCTAATATTCTGGAATTCTGGAAAAGATGGCACATGACTCTCACCGGGTTTTTTACGAAATATTTGTATATTCCCCTGGGAGGCAGCAGGAGGGGAAAGGCCCGGACCTATCTCAACTGTCTGATCGTGTTTCTGATAAGCGGCATCTGGCACGGCGCAGGATGGCAGTTCCTTGTATGGGGGCTGATGCATGGCGTGCTGGATATATTGACAAGGATTTGGATGGATCTTAAGGGCAGCAGGATGAAGACAGGACTTGCCCCAAAAGCAGGACATGGGGCAGGCGTACTGCTGACGTTTTTGTATGTAAATGTCGCATGGATCTTTTTCCGGGCGCCTTCCGTAAAAGAGGCAGTTGGAATGATAAAGACCATTCTGCGCTGCTCTTTTGGAAAAATTAACTGGGAGCTGGCAGGGTGTTTTAATCTGGATGAATTCTGGTATGTGATCAAGGTGCTTGGGCTGGACGGCTGGCCGTATGCACACTATATTCTCATGGTGCTGATACTTGTAATTTTGCTTCTTACGGTGTTTTTCGGAAAGAATGCGGCAGAGTATGTAAGGACTGTGAAGCCTGATGCCGTAAACACGGCGGTTATGGCATTTTTGTTTGTGTGGAGCATACTTTCTTTTTCGCAGGTCAGTTCGTTTTTGTATGTCAATTTCTGACGGGAGATTCCTGTGAAGAAAGTTCTAAGGCGTCAAAAGATACCCCATAAGAACAGCAAAACTTCACACTTGGAAAAGCCTTAAAACAGGCATTCTCCAACAGAATCTGTGATGCTGCCAGGCGGGATGATGGAGGTTAGGATGAAGGAAAAGAATGTGCAGGGGGAAAAACAGTATAAAAAGGGGAATCCCTTTAAACGTGCCGTGATGGGATTCCTTGTTCTGACCATAGCGGTAGCGGCCGGTATTGCGGCCCTTGTGGTGTATGTAGACCCCTTTTTCCATTACCACAGCCCCTTACCGGGTTTTCCCTATCTGGTGGATAACCAGTTGTCCCAGAATCCGGGTATGGCAGCGCATATGGACTATGACAGCGTGATCTTAGGCTCCTCCATGACGGTGAACTTCCAGACAGACTGGTTTAATGAACTTATGGGACTGAATACCATCAAATTAAGCTACAGCGGCGCTTTTCCCAAAGACCAGTCTAACATTATGGATATTATGTTTGACAAAAGGAACAGGAAAGACGGGGAAAAGATAAAAAAAGTATTTTTGGGGGTAGATGTGATCACTTATACAGGGGGTGTTGGGGAGACGAAGTATCCAATACCAGAGTATTTGTATGATGATAATATTTTTAATGATATAAAATATGTGCTCAACAAGGATGTGCTGCTCAACTATATCCTGCGCCCCATGGCGGATCCGGATCCTACTGACCTGTCCAATGTATATGCAAGCTGGTGGACAGAGGAATACTATAGCGAGGAGTGGGTGCTGCACAATTATACTTCCCCTGCCCAGGTAGAAAAGGAGACGGATCCACAGGCGTATACCGGGGCAGCAGCAAGAAATCTGGATGTGAATATCTGCCCTTATATAGAGGCAAACCCGGAAACCGAATTTGTCGTGTTTTTCCCGCCTTACAGTATTTTGTTCTGGAATGATGTTTTAAAGGAAAACCATTTAGAGGCCACCATGGAAGTATACAGATACATTGCAAACCGTTTAAATGCTTATGAAAATGTGGAAGTTTACTTTTTCCCCGATCAGGAAGAAATTATCTGTGATTTAAATAACTATGCCGATTACAGCCACTATCACCCCAGATACAACCGCTACATGACAGAGTGCTTTGCCGCAAAAAAATTCCGACTGCCCAAAGAAGGACAGGAGGGAAAGGGGATTGACGAGTATCTGGCGCACATGAGGGATATTGTGGAAAAGTTTGATTTTGAGGAACTTTTATCGCGGAAGTGATGGAAAGAATTATTTTTATATCTGTGTAAGACCCATAACGCATCTTACACAGATATTTTTATTACAATAAGCTGGCTCGCAGAGCGTGGCAGCGTTTGTTGAGGCAGTGTTTATTCCGCTGTGGAATTCACAACCCCCATCCGGTTATTGATGATATCCGCAATCCTCTCTGCCAGCTTTTCCCTTCCTTTTTCATTATATCTCATATGATCTTTCATATATTCTTTATAATTATCCTCATTAATGGTGCCATAATAATTGTCTACGAAGGATACGCCGCAGTCCATGGCCGCACCGGATTCTTTAACCAGATAGTGGTTCAGGGTGCCATTACCCAAATCGGTGGTAGTGCCGTTTTGAAGGTTCCCGTCTTCATCCAAATGCTGTGCGTAAGTGGGGGACATCACAAAAATACGGATGTAGGGCCATGTGTTTTTAATATTGTTGAGGGTTGTCCGAAGCCCTCCCGTAAAGGCAGTGACATCGTAAGGGTTGTCGGGGTTGTCGGAGGGAGTCCCCACATTGTAATCCGTGCTGTCATACATGATCAGAATGACGTCCACCTTGTCCATATCCACAGTTTTCATTACCTCTACGGATTCCGCATATCTGGGGTCGGCTTCGTCCGAAGCGATAGAAGAAATAGCGGTAAATTCATTGTTGCGGAAACATTCCACCACATAATAAAGGTTAAAATGGTCTTTGGTATATTCGGGGTTGTACATGGGGTATTTACAGGCTGCAGAGGAGTCCGGGAAAGCGCAGTCATATACGTTAGCCCCGGTTTTGGAGGCAATCTGGGAAGCCAGTCCGGTATCCCCCCGGTCATCCGAGAAGGGATTGTTCCCCAGACATAAAATCGTGGTGACGCCATCATCTTCCCGGCCTGCCAGAAGGGAAGCATCCATGGGAAGAATCATGTCGAGGGTTTCCACATCAAATTCGGAAGGGTCCACATCGCTTGTATCTGTATCAAGGGGGGTCCCTTTGTTCCAACGGTAAAGTCTGTAAACGGCCACCACTGCGATCAGAACAATGGCAGCAATTAAAATAATATGCAGATTCACCCGAAAATTTTTCCTGTGTTTCATATAAATCTCCTTTTACATAACAATTATTTGTTATCCGATACTATTCATGTCCAATGTCCCTGATTTAGAAGTGACGGCCTGCAGGAGGGGACACCGCAGAATCATATTCTTGCATGAACAGTAACTGTTATTTTACTATTATTTGGATAAAAAATCCATATATTCATAAAAATTTAATATACACTTGTCTGGCTGTATGATAAAATAGTGATAAATTTTGCGTATGGGAGAAAAACTTTATTATGAAAAAAAATGTCAGATGGAAAGATATCCTTATGCTCCAGGCAGTGTTTCTTATATACAGCGCCTCCAGCGTGGTTTCAAAATTTGCATCGGGGAAGGAATTGTTTAGTCTTGAATTTATCTTTTTTTATGGGCTGGATGTTCTGATCCTGGGAATCTATGCGCTGATATGGCAGCAGGTAATTAAAAAGTTTGAGCTGTCTGTGGCCTATGCTAACAAAGCCGTTACGCTTATCTGGGCCCTTGTATGGGGGATTTTGATTTTCCACGAAAAGATTACCGTTTTTAAGGTGGCAGGAATTCTGCTGGTAATGGCGGGCATTTTTATATTAAACAGTGAGGAGGGAAAAGAATCATGAACGTATATCTGCTTATTTTAATACTTTCAGTGGTAGTAGCCTCTTTTGCACAGATCCTTTTAAAAAAGAGCGCCGCTAAAACCTACAGCTCGCCGATAAAGGAATATTTGAATGTTTACGTGATCTGCGGCTATGGGATGATGTTTCTGTCCATGTTTATTACCGTTATGGCATACAGAGGGCTTGACTTTTCCAATGTGCCGGTGGTGGAATCGCTGGGCTATGTAGTTGTGATGCTGCTAAGTTACTTGTTTTTTAAGGAAAAGATCACGAAAAAGAAGCTTTTGGGAATGGCAGTGATTCTTTGCGGTATATTTGTGTATTACCGTTAAATTTCTGCGATTCGGCGCTTTGGCTTTGGGGCCCGGTTTACTGCATAAAAAACTGCCGCACAGTGATCGCATCACGTGTGCAGCAGTTCTGGTACATTTTTTAATGGAGCTGGGGTATTTCACAGTCATCCGTGTCGCGTTGGACCATGGAAGCCAGTAGTGTTGTGACGGGCAGATTAGCCGTGTTTTGTGCTTGAAGTTCTTTGTACCATTTGCTGTACTTATACATGCGGTATGTAGTTTTTAACTTGCACAATTTTGCTTCATCTGCGCATGCGTTTTTGAAAGCTTCCCGCTCTGACATATCCAGTTCCACATAATCCAGATATGAGATCTGAAGCTCTGTTAGTGGTTTGCTGCACTTCGGACAGATCATCTTATGTCCGTTCAGCATAAAAATTCGGTGACATTGTTTGCAGTAATGCATGTACATCATATCAAATTCCCCTTTTCTTAAACAAACATAATCGAAAACCTGTAATTATATTTACATTTTCTGCGAAAAAAGTCAATAACTTATATGGTAATATTTGCCGTACTTTAGCGACAGTAATCATCAAAAAATTATGTTAACTGACATTCTTCCGGTAAGAGGGGCGTTTTTGCCGGATAAAATGCAAAATGATTGTATAAATCAGAGAGGAATGATATAATAGCGGAGATAATATCAGCCCTTTAAAAAATATTTTTGTGAACAGGATTGTTGATTTGGAGGATTTACATAAATGGGTAAACTGCTGCAAAAAATGCGGAGAGGAAAAAAGAATACCGGTAAAAAGAAACTTGACTGGACGGAGTATGAAGAAGATTACGAATCCGATGAAGAATATTACGGAGAAGATGAGGAAGACGATTACGGGGATGATGTCAGTGGCCCGGATGAAGAAGCGTATTATGAAGATGACGAAGCCTGGGAAACAGATGGCAATTACGAAGATGACGAAGTCTGGGAAACAGATGGCAATTACGAAGATGACGAAGTCTGGGAAACAGATGGCAATTATGAAGATGATGAGGTCTGGGAAGCAGATGGCGATTATGAGGATGAGGAAGCTTATGAACCAGACGGAGACGAATACTATGAGGATGACGAGTCTTATGAAATAGACGGGGACCTGTATTCGGAAGACGATGCGTATTATGAAGAGGAAGACGATTACGAGGCTGACGACGAGGAAAATTATGAAGATGAGGAGTACTACGAGGATGAGGAAGCCTATGAATCTGAAGATGAGGAGTATTACGAGGATGAGGGAGCCTATGAATCTGATGACGAATATTATGAAGACGACGAGGAAGATTATGAGGATGATGATTTTGAAATAGATGAGGACGAAGAAGAATATGATGACGATTATGACGACGAGGAGGATGAAGAATACGACGACGATGATGATGTGCCGGAAGGTGTCATGGGAAAAGTCGTTTATAAGCTCACCCATATGTCAGCGGTGGATTACATCATTGCCCTTACCAGTGCAGCGGTCCTGATTCTGGCGGTAGTGACTGGAACCATGTATCTGGGGGCCAAAAGCAGTCAGGCACAAATAGAGACTTTTGCAGAAATCGGAGTGGGGATCGAAGATATCCATATGATTGGTGAAAGCGGGCTTGTGGCTATTGCAGATGCCCAGGCATCCAGGCTGGCAGCGGCTGAGACAGAGGCGGAACAGGAAGAAGATCAGGAGGAAGAAAAGGAACAGGAGAAGGCAGGAGATACTGAGGTGGTCATGAACCTTACTTCCATCCAGAAGGATTTGAAAATAAAGTTTATCAATAAAAAAACAGGAAAATTGATTCCGAATATTGAATTTGAGGTGGAAGTGAAGACACCTTCGGGGAATACTGTTACATACAAAGATGATGACAAAGACGGCATCATTTATAAGACCGATATAGAACCGGGGAAATATAAGGTTAAGATAATCTCGCCTGCTTCGGACAGTACGTATCAGATTTCCGCAGAAGAAACGGCCATTACAGTGCGGGATAAGATTGAATATAAAAAGGTAGATGTATCTGACGAGGTAAAAACAGAAGCACAGGTCAATGTGGCAGTGGAAGATACCAAAGTGAATGAAACTGTGGTGGAATCCACCAATACTGATACAGTAGAGTGGGTGGAATCCACCAAGACATTGATAGATGGGACGGAGGAGACGGAAGAAGGCTACGAAAAGATAGACAGGAGCAGTATTGCAGACCCGGCCCAGCAGGCATCTGCCGGATTCCGTCTTTTAACGGGGATTGATGCAAGAGAGCCTGACGCGCCGACGGAGGGAGAAGATGAACAGAATCCGCCAAAGGAGGAGGAAACGCCGGAACCGGAGAAGCCAACGGCTGAACCTACCCAGGCGCCGGAACCGGAACCAGACCCTACCGCCGCACCTACGGAAAAGCCTGTGGAAGCGCCTCCTACCGCGGCACCGACAGAAAAACCCACGGCAGCACCTACAGCGGTCCCTACACAAAAGCCTACCCCGGCACCGGAAAAACCTACGGAAAAGCCGGCTCCGGCGCCTACAGAGAAACCCACAGCGAAACCGACTCCGGCGCCTACAGGGATACCCACACAGAAACCTACCCCGGTTCCTACGGCGGCACCTACAGGAAAGCCTACGGCGGCACCTACGGCAACTGCCAAAGCCACAGCGTCACCGACAGTATCACCGTCCGCGAAACCATCCGGCAGTCCGGCGCCTTCCGCAACGCCCACTGCCACGCCTAAGAATCTGAAGGAAGATACAACCAGTGTATTAAAGACAACCAGCGGCGAGGTGCTGTATGTCAAAGACGGCGACGGACATTTCAGAGAAGCAAAATATGCCGATTATTACAATAGCAGTATCAAGGAATTTTACCGTAAAGTCAGCACCACAAAAGGTGAATACAGATATACGGGCTGGCAGGAAATTGACGGGGCAACGTATTTTTTTGATAAAAATGGAAATAAAGTTACTGGCGAACAGGTCATCCAGGGGGCCAAATATACCTTTAACAGTGATGGCTCTTTAAATACCGGTTCCGGGCATTTGGGAATTGATGTATCCAAATGGAACGGGAATATCGACTGGAATGCAGTGAAAAACAGCGGCGTTTCTTATGTAATTATCCGCTGCGGCTACCGGGGTTCCACTACCGGAGCTTTGATAGAGGATCCCATGTTCAGAAGCAACATCAAAGGCGCTTCCGCCGCAGGGCTCAAAGTGGGAGTTTACTTCTTTACCCAGGCGGTAAACGAAGTGGAGGCGGTAGAGGAAGCTTCCATGGTATTAGGGCTGATTAAAGGGTATAATATCAGTTATCCGGTATTCCTGGATGTGGAGCCAAGCAATGGCAGAGGCGATAAGATCGACGCAGGAACCAGGACTGCAGTATGCAGGGCATTTTGCCAGACCATACAGAATTCCGGATATAAGTCAGGAATTTATGCAAATAAGACGTGGCTGAACAGTTACGTGGATGCCCCTAGCCTTGCCAGTTATAAAATATGGCTGGCCCAGTATGCGGCAGCACCCAGCTATAGTAAGACCAAATATGATATGTGGCAGTATTCCTCTAAAGGAAAAGTGGCGGGGATCAGCGGAAGTGTTGACATGAATATCAGTTATATGGGATACTAAGAGATGAAGTTTCGCTAATGCTAAGTGAAATGGCTATCTCTAAAAGAACCGCGGTGTGGGACTGCATTTGGAGAAAATAGACTGCCTATGGAAGCTGTGCAGTTTCTTGGAATCAGAAAGAAGAATGGAGAGAAGAAGATGAGAACTTATTTGGTAACAGGAGGGGCCGGATTTATCGGGTCGAACTATATTCATTATATGTTTAAGAAATATGATAATGAAATCCGGATCATTAATGTGGATGCCCTTACTTATGCGGGGAATCTTGAGAATTTGAAAAGTGTGGAGGAACGGGATAACTATACTTTTGTGAAGGCGGATATTTGTGACAAGGAAGCGATAGCTAAAATATTTGAGGAGAATGACATTGACCGGGTGGTGCATTTTGCGGCGGAGAGCCACGTGGACAGGAGTATCAAGGCACCAGAGGTTTTTGTGCAGACGAATGTGTTAGGAACTGCGGTCATGCTCAACTGTGCAAAGGCGGCATGGGAACTGCCTGACGGAACATTTAAGCCGGATAAGAAATTCCTCCATGTATCTACCGATGAGGTGTATGGTTCGCTGGAAGATGAGGGGGACTACTTTTACGAGACAACGCCTTATGCACCCCATAGCCCGTATTCTGCCAGCAAGGCCAGCTCGGACATGCTGGTGAAGGCATATATGGATACGTATAAGTTCCCTGCAAATATTACAAACTGCTCCAACAATTACGGGCCGTACCAGTTCCCCGAAAAACTGATTCCTCTGATCATCAATAATGCGCTGCACGGGAAAAAGCTTCCTGTCTACGGAGACGGTAAAAATGTCAGGGACTGGCTTTACGTGGAGGATCATGCGAAAGCCATTGACATGGTACAGGAGAAGGGACGCCTTTTTGAGACTTACAATGTGGGCGGACATAATGAAAAGCAGAATATCGAAATTATCCACATTATTCTGGATACCCTTAAGGAAATGCTGCCGGAAGGAGATTCCAGAAGGGCACTTGTGAGGGAAGATCTGATCACCTATGTGGAAGACAGGAAAGGGCATGACAGAAGGTATGCCATTGCGCCCGACAAGATCAAGGCAGAAATCGGCTGGGAGCCGGAAACCATGTTTAAGGAAGGAATAAAGCGCACCATAGCATGGTTTTTTGAGCATGAGGACTGGATGAAGAATGTGACCAGCGGCGACTATCAGAAGTACTATGAGGATATGTATAAAGACCGCTGATATTTCGTATGCGGACCCAAAGAAAGCCGGATTCATGAAGCCTGCTGCGGACGGAGACCTGAAAAACGGAAATAAAAATGAGAGTGATTTACAGTCACTTCCATTTTGTGGTATACTATTAACAGTTGTGTGCAGGTAATAGTTTTGGCAGATCCAGGCATTGACGGGTCTGGCTGTGCGACGGGGCAGTGGCTGAAAGTATCTGAACTGCTATATATGTAGAAAGAGGTAAGAATAGCTTACAGAAATGAGGGCGATATGAAAGGAATTATTTTAGC
>Ga0224742_10046_pt1 | contig 24962 bp, 20 predicted proteins | sample LIM_E_Water_Neg_FD_161631 | JGI IMG/M metagenome (GOLD analysis project Ga0224742, IMG submission 161631) | Enriched cells from gastrointestinal tract of the lab mouse from Pacific Northwest National Laboratory (PNNL), Richland, Washington... | ecosystem: Host-associated > Mammals > Digestive...
GAGGCCTACGGTAACGGAACCCTGGCCGCCGCCATCCAGTTGTACCAGGCCTTTCTGCGGGGCACGGACGCCTCCCAGGCCCCCCAGGTCTCCGCGCCCTTTTACTTAAAGCAGGATATCCGCAATGAGGCTTATGACGATGACCAGGGCCTGGACTTCCGCTATGAAGAAATCCCCATGTGCCCTCTGCAGAAAATCTACTACGGGGCTCCCGGAACGGGTAAGTCCTACCGGGTGAACAAGATGCTTGAAAAGGAGTATCCCATTGCCGGAGAGCGGGACGCCCATTGCAAGCGGCTGATTTTTCACCCCACCTACACCTATCAGGACTTTGTGGGCAGCATCAAACCCCTGGTCACCCAGGACCGCCCCCTGGACTATATCTTTGCGGCAGGGCCCCTGACCCTCCTGTTGAAGGAAGCCTTCATGCATCCCTCGGAAAAATATTACCTGATAATCGAGGAAATCAACCGTGGCAATGCCCCTGCCATTTTCGGGGATTTGTTTCAACTGCTGGACCGCCAGAGCAGCGGCAAATCCGAATACCCGGTGGCCAACAACGATATCACGGCCTTTTTTTCCCGGGATCCGGGTCTTAAAAAGCTGTTTATGGAGGGAAAGGTATGGTTTCCCGCCAACTTCAATATTCTGGCCACCATGAACACGGCGGACGAGAATATCTTTGTGCTGGACAATGCCTTCAAGCGCCGGTTCGCACTGGAGTATGTGCGGATCAACTTCGATGATCTGCCCCAGGAATGGAACCATCCCTACGATACCTTCGCAGGGCGCAGGCCCCTTACCGCCATCTTCCAGGGCACGCCCCTGGAAGACTTCGTGAGCCAGCTATATTATGAAGGACATCTGTCCAGAGACTGGCCCACCTTTGCCCGGCTGGTGAACAAACTCATAGATATGGTCAACCGACAGCAATTACAGGAGATGGCAGAGCGCTCCGATACTGCCCGCCGCCACCTGTCCCGCATCCCGGAGAACAAAAAACTGGGCCCTTTCTTTGTGTCGGAAGCCGACCTGTGTCAGCGGGACAGCTTCCTCAATAAGGTGGTATTTTACTTAAAACAGGATGTGTTCCCGGATCATCCCCATTATCTCATTGATTCCTATGAGGAATTGTACCTGACCTATCAGGAGGACGGCGCGGATCTGTTTGAATTGCTGCGTTAAAAAGGAGGCTCCCCGGTAAAGGAGCCCCCTTATATGAAAACACCTGTCTACTTCCAGAACTTTTTCTTCTTATCCTTGCCTTCCTTACCGTCCTTGCCCTCGCCGGGTTTGTCGTCCTTCTCCAGCTTCTTGGCTGCGTTCAGGCTGTCGCCGCTCTCCGCGTCAAACTGGCGGAGCAATTCCTTGGCCTCATGAGACAATCTGTCGGGCACTTCCACCACCAGCGTCACATAGTGGTCGCCCCGCACTTCCTTGTTGCGCAGGGTGGGAACACCCTTGCCTTTCAGACGCACCTTGGTATCCGTCTGCGTCCCTGCCTTCACATCATAGATCACCTTGCCGTCCACAGTGTCAATGACGATCTCGCCTCCCAGCGCCGCCACGGCAAAGGAGATGGGTACGGTGGAGAAGATGTTGTAGTCCTGCCTCTGGAAGATGGGATGGCGTCCCACCACCACTTCCACCAGCACATCGCCTCTGGCGCCGCCGTTGGTACCGGGCTCGCCCAGGCCGGGCAGACGCTTGCACTGCCCATTGTCAATACCTGCGGGAATATCCACCGCATACCGCTTCTTCATGGGCACATAACCTGTGCCCCGGCAGTCTGCGCATTTTTCCTTAATAATCTTGCCGGTTCCCTGACAGTCGGGACAGGCCTGCACATTCCGCACCGTGCCGAAGAAGGACTGGGAGGTGAATACCACCTGGCCCTTGCCGCCGCATTTGGAGCAGGTCTCCGGGCTGGTTCCCGGTTTTGCGCCGGTACCGTTACAAGTCTTGCAGTTCTCCTTGACTGTCAGTTCAATCTGCTCCTCACAGCCAAACACGGCTTCCTCGAAAGTGATCCGCACGCTGGTGCGCAGATTGGCCCCCTTCATGGGACCGTTGCCGGCGCTCCTGCTGCGGCCGCCGAAAAAGTCCCCGAAGATGTCCCCGAAAATATCGCTGAAATCCGCGCCGCTGAAATCAAATCCGCCGGGACCGCCTGCGCCGCCCTCAAAGGCCGCATGGCCAAACTGGTCATACTGGCGTCTCTTGTCCGGATCACTCAAAACCGCATAAGCCTCGGATGCTTCCTTGAATTTTGCTTCTGCTTCCGCATTCCCCGGGTTTACATCGGGATGATATTTCTTGGCCAGGGCACGGTATGCTTTCTTGATCTCCGTATCGTCCGCATTCTTCCCAACGCCCAGGACCTCATAATAATCTCGTTTCTGTTCTGCCATAAATATGACCTCCTGCTATTAATAGTACCGCATATCCTTTATCACAACCACATGAAGAATGGCTCAGAATGAGCCATTCTCCGGTGTAAAAATCTGGGCGCCGCCAGCTTATACTTCTCTGAAGTCTCCGTCTATCACATCATCTTCGGGAGCGGAAGATGCGCCTGCCTCGGGGCCTGCACCGCTGAAGCCGCTCATGTCCGGGCCGGCCTGACCGCCCTGGGCCTGCTGCATGTTCTCATACATCTTGGTGAACAGGGACTGAGCGCTGGTCGTCAGCTTCTCTTTGGCCGCTTTCAGTTCATCCAGGTCGCTGTCGCTCATCTCCTGGTCTCTGGTTCTCTCCAGAATGGCCTTTACAGCCTCCAGGTCAGCCTGCACAGAGGATTTCTCGCTGTCGCTGATCTTGTCGCCCACTTCCTCGATGGCCTTCTCGGTCTGGAACACGAAAGCGTCCGCGTCATTCCTGGCCTCTACGGCCTCCTTGCGCTTCTTGTCCTGTGCCTCGAACTCAGCCGCTTCCTTCACCGCTCTTTCGATCTCGTCATCGGACATGTTGGAACCGGCGGTGATGGTGATATGCTGTTCCTTGCCGGTACCCAGATCCTTGGCGGATACATTTACGATACCGTTGGCGTCGATGTCAAAAGTAACCTCGATCTGAGGAATGCCTCTTCTTGCAGGAGGAATTCCGTCCAGACGGAATTGTCCAAGGGACTTATTATCCCTGGCAAACTGTCTCTCACCCTGTACCACATTGATATCTACAGCGGTCTGATTGTCGGCCGCGGTAGAGAAGATCTGGCTCTTCTTGGTGGGAATGGTGGTATTTCTCTCAATCAGTCTGGTGGCTACGCCGCCCATGGTCTCGATAGACAGAGACAGGGGAGTTACATCCAGCAGAAGGATTTCGCCTGCGCCGGCATCCCCGGCCAGCTTACCGCCCTGGATGGAAGCACCGATGGCCACACACTCATCCGGGTTCAGGGACTTGCTGGGCTCCTTGCCGGTCAGCTGTCTCACCTTATCCTGCACGGCGGGGATACGGGTAGAACCGCCTACCAGCAGCACCTGTCCCAGGTCGGAATTGTTCAGACCCGCATCCTTCATGGCGTTCTGCACGGGAATGGCAGTCCGCTCTACCAGGTCATGGGTCAACTCGTCAAACTTCGCACGGGTCAGGTTCATGTCAAAATGCTTGGGGCCTTCTGCGGTGGCTGTGATAAAAGGCAGGTTGATATTGGTGGTCATGGCGCTGGAAAGTTCCTTCTTGGCCTTCTCCGCCGCCTCTTTCAGCCTCTGCATGGCCATCTTGTCCCCGGACAGATCCACGCCCTCAGCCTTCTTGAACTCCTCAATCATCCACTGGGTAACCTTATTGTCAAAGTCGTCGCCGCCCAGGAAGGTGTCGCCATTGGTAGCCAGCACCGTGATAACGCCCTCTGCGATCTCGATGATGGATACATCGAAGGTGCCGCCTCCCAGATCATAAACCATGATGTTCTGTTCCTTCTCATTGTCCAGGCCGTAGGCCAGGGCAGCGGCAGTGGGCTCATTGATAATGCGCTTCACATCCAGGCCCGCGATCTTGCCCGCGTCCTTGGTAGCCTGGCGCTGGGCATCGTTGAAGTACGCGGGAACGGTGATCACCGCTTCCGTCACCTTCTCGCCCAGATAGCTCTCTGCGTCTGCCTTCAGCTTCTGCAGAATCATAGCGGAAATCTGCTGGGGAGAGTACTTCTTGTCGTCAATGGCCCGCTTCTGATCCGTACCCATCTCTCTCTTAATGGAAGAGATGGTTTTCTCCGCGTTGGTCACCGCCTGACGCTTGGCGGGCTCACCGATCAGCCTCTCGCCGGTCTTGGTGAAGGCCACCACGGAAGGGGTGGTCCTGGCGCCCTCCGCATTGGCGATAACGGTGGGTTTACCACCTTCCATCACAGCCACACAGCTATTGGTCGTACCCAAATCAATACCGATAATCTTACTCATGTTTTTGTCCTCCTCGTTCTATAATGAACTGATAATTTGAAATGCTGTATCTATGAAACTACAGAAACCATACTGTGCCTTACGACAGAATCCCTGTAGGTATAACCCTTTTGCAGTTCCTGCGCCACCGTGCCGGACTCCAGTTCCTCGTTCTCCACCTGCATCACCGCATTGTGAAGATTGGGATCAAACTCACATCCCACAGCCTCTATGGGCTTAACGCCGATGTTCTCCAGTTCCGTCATCATCTGCTTGTAGATCTTATTCATACCCTCCACAAAGCCGTCGCCCTGCTGCCCTTCGGGCACCGTGGCCAGGCCTCGCTCGAAATTGTCGATAATCGGAAGGATTTTCTCTATAACGCTCTTGGCGCCGGTCTCAAACATGGCCTGCTTCTCTTTTTCCGTTCTGTTTCGGAAGTTTTCAAACTCGGCCAGCTGACGCTTCACCCGATCCTCAAGTTCCGCGATCTTCTCCTTTGCGGCATCCGCTTTCTTATCCTGCTTTGCCTGCTTCTTAGCTGCCCGCTTTTCGGCCCAGGTCTTGGGATCCTCGCCCTCGGGGGCCTCCCCGGCATTATCCTCCGCCGATGTCTCCCCGCCGTCCTGCTCCGCTTCCGCTGCGTCCGCCGATTCTCCCTGAGATTCTCCGATTTCCTCCGGGGCCTGTTCCTCCACAGACTTCTCTTCTCCCAACTCTTCCTCTAAAATATCCTTTTCCTGCTCTGCCATGTCATCATCCCTTTCCTTAGAACGTATCCGCCCTATATACAAATTCCCGGTCCGCTTTCTACTTCTTATACAATTCATCCAACTGTTGTTTCAGCGTCTGCAGGGTTCCTATCACTTTATCGTAGTCCATGCGCTTGGGGCCGATGATCCCGATGGTGCCTTTCATGCCCTCTTCCAGTTCGTAGGTGGCGGTCACCACACTGCAGTCCTTCATTCCCCTGACGGGCGTCTCCTCTCCGATATACACCTGGATTCCCGTGCCTGTACTGTCCGACAGGGTCTCCTGCACCAATTCGCTGAGCAGTTCCTTCTCTTCAAAGGTGGTGATCAGTTCGCTGGCTTTCTGCTGATCCGCCAGCTCCGGATATCGGAAAATATTGTTGGTGCCGCTGGTATAAATCTCCAGATCTTCGTCCGCCTTGATGGCTTCGGCCACCGCGTCAATCACATCGCTGACAATGTCGCTGTGGATACCCGCCTGCTGTTTCATGGCGGAGATCATTCCCAGATTAATTTCCTCCATGCACAGCCCGTTCAAATGGGTGTTCAGCAGGATATTCAGCTTCAGCAGCGTCTCATCGTCCAGTTCCTGGGTCACATGAAGGATATTGTTTTTGATCACATTGCCTTCCACCACTATCACTGCCAGAATCTGGTTGTAATCCACCCGGGACAGCTGTATGAACTTCACCTTGCTGCCATGGGTCTGAGGAGCACTGATCATGGTAGCATACTGGGTGTTCCTGGCCAGCACCCTGGCCACCTGCTTCAGCAGATTCTCCATGCGATCCTGCCTCTCCAGCAGCATCTCCTTCATCTCCACCACTTCCCGCTCCTTCTGCTCCATCATGCAGTCCACATAGAAGCGGTAACCCCGGTCGGAAGGGATCCGTCCGGCGGAAGTATGGGGCTGGACGATATAGCCAAGTTCCTCCAGATCGGCCATTTCGTTGCGAATGGTGGCGGAACTGAGGTTGAGATCCGTGTATTTACTGATCGTCCTGCTCCCCACCGGCTCGCCTGTCTCCAGATAGTTGCGGATGATGGCCTGCAATATTTTTGTCTTTCGCTCGTCTAACTGCATCCTCATCTCCCTGCCTTCCGCTCGTTGTTAGCACTCGACCGAATGGAGTGCTAACACTTACTAGAACTAAAATAGCACTTACCCCACTTATTGTCAACTGCTTTCCGGAAAATTATTTCTAAAATAATTCTAAACGGTCCGTAAACAAAAAAAGAACGCAGCCGGGACATTCAACCGTCCCATAACTGCGCCCTGTCCGTATTCCCGCTCCGTACCGCCTCTGTCTTATAAATAGAAGCTGCCGGCAAACTCCTTGTTCATCACATAGTAAGCCACATGCTCTTCGGGCTTTACATACAACTCAATGCTGGTCAGATCGGAAGACTTTTGATTCAGGTCATACTTCCACACATCCTTTGCAATCTGCACCAGTTCCTCCTGGGTGTAGGACTTGCCGCCGAACTGCACCGTAATATCGGACTTCAGTTCTTTCTTTACGGCAGTCTTCTTCTCTGCCGGCTTCTTCTCCGCAGTTTTGGCCGAAGGCTTCCTGCCCGGTTTCTTTTTCTCGGCAGCCGCCGCAGGCTTTTTCTCGGCCTTGGGAGCCTCCGTCTTCACCGCTTCCGCCTTGGGAGCTTCCTCCCTGTCAGACGCAGCTTTCACAGCCTCCGCCACGGGGGTTTCCTCCTTGACAGGCGCCTTGCTTACAGGCTTGGTTTCTTCCTTACTGACAGTTACGTTCTTCTTTGCTGGTGCCATAATACTTATCTCCCTTCATTATATGCCATATTCGTCACAGCATTACCTGGAGCCGTATCCCACTGCCGCAGGCATCGCCCCGGCTTCCCCGATCATGCTCCATCCGCGCCTTACAAGGTCCTATATATGCCAGATTTCCTATTGTCACCCCTGTTACGCTACAGTGTATTCCTTTTTTTCTATTCTGTCAACTTTTTGTTGAAAATTTGCCATATTGCCTCCTAAAAGCTTTAATATGCCAATAATCTTGGGCATAATTACAACGTTTTTTTGCGTTCAAAATAGCATTATTACAACCTATGCATGTATCCAGAATCTGAAGGCAGCCAACACCACCAGTCCCAGCAGGATGCGATACCAGCCAAACAGCTTAAAGTCATGCTTCTTAATATAACTCAGCAGAAAGCGCAGCACAAAAACAGATACGATAAAGGCCACCGCACACCCCGCCAGGAGGGCGCCCAATTCCATGGGAGTAAAGTGGAAACCAAACTTTACCAGCTTCAGCAGGCTGGCACCGAACATCACGGGCACGGCCAGGAAAAAAGTGTACTCCGCCGCCACGGTGCGGGACACACCGATGAGCAGCGCCCCCACGATGGTGGCGCCGGAGCGGGAAGTTCCCGGGAATACCGCCGCGATCACCTGGAACACGCCGATGAGCAGCGCCGTCTGATAGGTGATCTCCGCCAGGGTGTTGATCCTGGGACTTCTGCCCTTATTCCAGTTTTCAATAAGGATGAAGGCCACGCCGAAAATAATCAATGCCAGCGCCACCACCTCATAGCGATAAAACAGGGCGTTCAGCACATCGTCAAACAGCACGCCTATGATTGCCGCAGGCACACAGGAAACCAGGATTTTAAACCACATGGTCATGATATCCATGCGCAGCCAGGGAATATTGCCGGGATTCTTTTCCCTGGCCCCGGCAGTAAAAGCAAAGGGCCAGAGTTTATTCCAGAAGAGCACCACCACTGCCAGGATGGCTCCCAGCTGAATCACCACGTCAAACATGCCGAAAAAGTCCTCGCTCATACCGATAAAGGGCATCAGTTCCTCCAGCAGGATCAAATGCCCGGTGCTGCTGACAGGCAGCCATTCCGTAATACCCTCCACGATTCCGTAAAGTATTGCTTTCAGTATCTCCAACATTATCTCTGTTCCTTTCTTATTATAGTACCGCATATTTCCTACAGGCACACCTTCCCGGTGATTCCCGCCAGGCCGCTGCAGCGGTTCAGTATTCGGCCTGCACAAATCTGCGCAGCGCCTCCAGGGATCTCTGCACTTTCTCCGTGTCGATGCAGTAGGCCATCCGAAAATAACCCGGCACTCCGAAGGTGTCCGAGGGCACCAGTACCAGATCGTATTTCAGGGCTTTCTGGCAGAATGCCTTGGCGTCCTCCTCCAGCGCTTTGGGGAAGATATAAAAGGTCCCGCCCGGCTTTACCACCGTGAAGCCCAGTTCCACCAGCGTGTCATAGAGCAGTTTCATATTGGTCTCATAAACCGACAAATCCGCCGTCTGATCCAGCACCCGGGCCACCGCCAGCTGAATGATGGAGGGCGGGCAGTTGTGACCGATGCCGCGGGAAATCTGTCCGCACATATTCACCAGGGTCTCAGCCTCCCCGCAGGCCGGATTCACCGCCACATAACCGATCCGCTCCCCGGGCAGGGACAGGGATTTTGAGAAAGAGTAACACATAAGAGTGTTACTATAATATGCAGACACGCAGGGATTTATCACTCCTTCAAACACGATCTCGCGGTAAGGCTCATCGGAAATGATAAAAATATCATGTCCATACTCCTGGGACTTGCGGTGCAGGGTATCCGCCAGCCGCTGTATGGTCTCCGGGGAGTATACGATACCGGAAGGGTTATTGGGGGTGTTAATCAGCACCGCCATGGTTTTTGCGGTGATCATCTCCTCAAAAGCCCGGAAATTGATCTGAAAATCCTCCACCTGGGCCGGTACTACTTTCAGCACTGCCCCTGTCAGATCAATGTAGGGATGGTATTCCGGGAAAAAAGGGGCAAAGGTCAGAACCTCGTCCCCCGGCTCTGTCACACAGCGCACGGCGTGGGCAATGGCTCCCGCAGCGCCGCAGGTCATAAAAATATGCTTTCCCTCATAGGGAATACCAAATCGTCCGGCCAGGGACGCCGCCACCGCCTCCCGGACGGAGGGGATGCCCAGACTGGGACTGTATCCGTGAAGTTCCATGGGATCTCTGGATTCCAGAAGCGCGATCATTTCCTCGGTGAAAGCCCTGGGAGCAGGCACGGAGGGATTGCCCAGACTGTAGTCAAACACATTCTCATAGCCGATTTCTGCCCCTCGGGCCGTGGCGAATTCCGACAACTGCCGGATCACGGATTTACCCGACAACATATCTCTGTATTTCTGCACGATCATCTCTTTATCCTCTTTTCCATTTATTTATTATGCTATGCCGTATTTCAGGCATTTCCCGGTGTGAGACTTAGAACTTCTTAGGGGTGAAACTTAGAAGTTCTCCGCGAAACAGCCTTTGCTGTGAGCGGCTAGAACTTCTTTTCACCCGAATCCTCCGCCCAGGCCAGAGCGCATCGGACCGCCCGCTTCCAGCCCTTCTTCAGTTCCAGTCTGCGCTGCTCCTCCATCCGGGGAACAAATTCCCTGCCAAGCTGCCAGTTTTCCCGGATCTCTTCCAGATCCCGCCAATATCCGATGGCCAGTCCCGCCAGATAAGCGGCACCCAGGGCAGTGGTCTCTATGCAGCGGGGCCGTTGTACCCTGCTGCCCACGATATCCGCCTGAAACTGCATCAGAAAATCATTGGCACTGGCGCCGCCGTCCACTTTCAGCCCCTGCAGAGGCCTGCCCAGATCCTGTTCCATGGCAAACAGCACATCCGCCGTCTGGTAGGCGATGGATTCCAGAGTAGCCCGTATAAAATGCTCCTGGCTGCAGCCCCGGGTAAGGCCCACCACCGTGCCTCTGGCGAACTGATTCCAATAGGGGGCGCCCATGCCCGCAAAGGCCGGGACCACATAGACTCCCGCCGTATCCTCCACTTTGCCCGCGCTCTCCTGAGTGTCGGCGGCATTGTGTACCAGCCGCATGCCGTCCCGCAGCCACTGCACCGCGGCTCCGGCCACAAACACGCCGCCTTCCAGGGCATACTCCACCTGGCTGGTGCAGCCCGCCGCTATGGTGGTCAGCAGCCCGGCCCCGGAGGTCACGGCCCGGTTCCCCGTATGCATCAGCAAAAAGCAGCCTGTGCCGTATGTGTTCTTGACCTCTCCCGGCGTGAAGCAGCCCTGTCCGAACAGTGCCGCCTGCTGATCCCCCGCCGCCCCGGCAATGGGAATTGTCCCGCCCAACAGAGAACTTGCGGTATGACCGAACAAATGGCTGGAGGGATACACTTCCGGCAGCATGCAGGCGGGAATTCCCAGTTTCTCCAATATCTGTTCGTCCCAACAGAGTCTGTGAATATCATACAGCATGGTCCGGGAGGCATTGGTATAGTCCGTGGCATGCACCCGGCCCCTGGTGAGATTCCAGATCAGCCAGGTATCCACGGTGCCAAAAAGGATTTCTCCCCGCTCCGCCCGCTCTCTGACCCCCGGCACATGGTCCAGAATCCAGGCGATCTTGGTGGCGCTGAAATAAGCGTCCGGCACCAGCCCGGTCCGCTCCCGGATCAGATCCCCATATCCCTCCGCCTTAAGCTGTTCTATCATTTCGGAAGTCCTGCGGCACTGCCAGACGATGGCATTGTACACCGGCTCCCCGGTGGCCTTGTCCCAGCAGATGGTAGTCTCCCGCTGGTTAGTGATGCCGATGCCTCCAATCTGCTCCGCCCCGGCTCCCACCATGGCCATGGCTTCCGTAGCCACCGCAAGCTGAGAGGACCAGATCTCCCGGGGATTGTGCTCCACCCATCCCGGCCGGGGATAAATCTGCGTAAATTCTTTCTGGGCCATGGAGCGGATATTGCCCGCCTTATCAAACAGAATACAGCGGGAACTGGTGGTTCCCTGGTCCAGCGCCATAATGTATTGTTCCATCTCTTTCTCTTCTCCCCACAATGCAAATGTAAAAGTTTCTCATGCCCTGCCATATCCCCTACAGCTTCACATACCCGCCGCCGGGCACTTCCACGGTGCGCAGATCCTCCACCGCCAGCCAGGCACTTTGGGCCGAGGGATTGTATACCTGCGTGCCGTCCGCAGAGTATTGCAGATTCCGCAGCACCTGCAGATAGTCGATGATCTCAATATTGGTGGCATACCAGATATCCTCTCTGCCCCCCACAATCCGGCAAAACGCCTCGATACGGTCCCAGTTGCCGTCCGCGTCAAACTCATAGCTATGCCCCCATACATACAGCAGCTTCAGATACTGCCGTTTGGGAAAATCCGCAAACCACTGCGCCATCTCCAGGAGCCTGGGATGATTGTGATGACAGGTAGGATGCCATTCCATGGGATCCGAGGGCAGCTCAAACCCCTCCGTCTCCTCCACCACTCTGGCATAGGCGATGCCCAGCTTTTGAAACAGATCTTTGATTTCTTCATTATAAGAACCGTTGGGATAGGCATGGCCCCGCACCAGTCCCCCGGTGATCCGCTCCAGCCCCTCCCGGTCCTCCAGAATCTCCTTCGCCGCCTGTACCAGGGGACATCTGGCAATGGTGGGATGGGTCATGGTATGGGTGGCAATCTCATGCCCCCGATACAGCCGGGGTATCTGCTCCGGCTTCAGGCGAATCTCCATGTCCATCAGACCATAGTTCAGGTTAAAAGTCCCTTTGATGCCGTATCTGTTAAAAATCTCCAACAGTCTTTCGTCCGCCAGCTTGCCGTCGTCATAACTCATGGTCAGCGCCTTGGCCCTGCCGCCGGGGAATGCCTGATATATTCTCATATGCACATACCTCTATTCTGCCGTATACACGGTCCTCTACACCTGCCGCTCCAAAAGCACATACTCGTACTCATGTTCAATCAAATGCCTCACATACTCCCTGCCGCCGCTGCCCTGGCGGATCAAGGCGCCCACGGAAGGAACCTGCTGGGCCTTCAGTTCCAGGCGGACCGCCTCGGCCAGCGCCTTACCCAGCCCCTGATGTCGGGGATCCACTCCCATGTACAGCATGACATAGCTCTCCGGCTTCTTTTTCCAGGAGTGAATTTTCAGCATTTTCATAAGACCGTTTTTCCCGTACACCTCATTTCCGAAATTGGGTACGGAGATAAAGAATCCCACGGCCTCCCCCTCATAATAGGCCATCTTGACCATGCTGTAATTGAGAAGAGACTTTAAGTACTTAAACAACTTCCGAAATTCTTTTTCGGTTATTCTCTTATAACCCGGGAAACTGCTGTAAACTTCCATCAGCAGTCCGTATACCTCCCCCAGGATTCTGCGGAACTCCCGGGGCCCGGGACTTTTGATCACATAGCCCGCCTCCTGCATTTTGGCCAGTCTCTCTATATATTTCTCGCAATCCTTATCGCTGCGCACCGGCATATAATGATTGGAGACATATTGTTCCCACATCTGGAAACCGTTCTCTTCCCAGAGCCGAAGATAATAATCCTTATTATAGGACTCCCCTGTGTACGGATTGCCAAAGCGGTTGGTTTTCAGCCCGTACCGGATCCAAAAAGAGCAGTCAATGGGGCCGGCAATGCCCTTCATCCCCAGATCCCTGACAATTCCAAAAGCCGTGTGAAACAGCAGCCCTGCGGCAGCGTTGTTGTTCTCGCTCTCGAAATAGCCCAGATAAGCGGTGTCATCCTCCGGGTAGACGGTGACCACGCCCCGGCTCACAGCCCGCCCGTCCTCGTAGATCAATATGGGAGTGGCCGTAAAATAATGACTCAGGGCATGCCTGCACTCCAGGATGGCCCGTTCCTCCTCCTTATTCTGCATCATTTCATGCCGGGCATAGATTCGTTCCGGCAAATCCAGAAACTCCTGAATATACTCTTTGCTGCGCCGTCCGAAAATAACTGCGTTAAGACTCATTTGAAACGCCCTCCCTGTTCTTCCGCCCTTGTCCCTCCTCCGCCTTTTCCAGCGCCAGGAGCTTTGCTTTCCTGTCTACCCCGCCCGCGTATCCGGTCAGGCTTCCATCCGTTCCCACCACTCTGTGACAGGGAATCACAATGGAAATCGGATTGTGCCCTACCGCTCCGCCCACCGCCTGCGCGGACATTCGGGGCAGTCCCTTCAGCCGGGCGATTTCCTTTGCAATCTCCCCGTAGGTCAATGTTTTTCCGTAAGGTATCTTCTGCAGGATTTCCCAGACCGCAAGGCGGAAAGGGCTGCCCTTCAAATGTATAGGAGGCAGAAAGTCGGGCTCTGTGCCGGAAAAATAGAGGGCCAGCCACCGTTTTGCCGCCTCCAGCGCCGGCGTGTCTTTTTCTTCATGCGCCGGTTCCAGTTGATCCGCAAAGTATTTCGCCCCCTCAAACCATAGCCCGGTGAGTCCGGCTTCATCGGCCGCCAGGAGAATCCCGCCCACAGGCGATTGATAATGACTGATATATTGCATTCGGCACATCCTTTCGTTGCGGGTCCCGCTGCCCCAGTGTACTGATGCGTTCCTCAAATAACCGTCCCTTCCGCATATCCGGACAGTTCCATAATAGCATACGGAAAAGAAGAACACAATACGGCGCATGCATTGTCTTTTCTCACCCCGGATACTTTTGACGCCATTCCCGAATTGGTGCTGCAGACCCGGGCGGAACCCATGGGCGAATCAAACGGACTGTTAAAAGATGGGGACGAGTATATCACCAAACTTTGCCGGGCATGCGGAAAAAGACCGCCTCCAGGCTACCAGACCGCAAAACAGGAGAAAGCGACACCTACATAAATGTCGTTTTCTCCTGTTCGTGCAATCTTTTTGCCCCTTATTCCTATTGTATTAAATCTGATAACTGATAGAAAATATAATAATCTGCATCATGCTCATCAAGAAAATGTAAATCCATTTCGTCTGTTTCTTCGTCGGTTCTTAGTTTCACCTCATCCTTGCCATTTCTCTCTATTGCCAATACTGCGCCGTCATATTCTTCTGGAACCGTGATTGTATACACGATATCGGCAGCCAGATCAAATGTACAATTATAAATTGACTCGTCCCCGCCAGTCCAATCCGAAAAACCGCTTTCCGAATTTGTATCTTTTGTATAGCTTACTGTATAAGTGTTTCCATTCCATTCATAATTTCTGATATACTCGTTTGTTTCACTTCCATAAGTGCCCTGGGACGGTACAAGTAACCCGGTGTAGTGATCCCCAACACTAAAAGCAGCCCAGGATGCTTCAATTCTAAATCCACCGCTGAACTTTGTAGTATCTAAATATACTTCCGCAGATAATGATACTTCGTATGGAATGGTAACATCAATGTAGCCTTCCTGTTCTGAAGGTTCGATTCTTATTTCTCCAAAACTATAATGTGCCATTCCTACATCTGCCCAAAGACCATCTATCTCCACAATCTCTCCATCCTTTGAAAAAGCCGCAGCAAATGGCAGTTCCATATCCTGCAAATTTTCAAAGGTAATATTGTTTTTCACACAATAGGGTTCTGGTAAAGGTTCTCCTTCCGTCAAACTGCATAAAGCACAGGTTTTGGGTTCTGTATAGGTCGGCTCTAACCACTCATGGTCTAATGGCTCCCCCTCTGTTTCTCCACATACTTCACAATATTTTGCCTTTTCGCAAGTGGCCTCTATCCATTTATGGGCAGCAACTTCTCCCTCGGTTTCTTCACACTCGCTGCATGTTTTAGGTGCCAAACAAGTAGCATCTACCCATACATGCTCATGCCCGCAACTCGTCAAACTAATTGCAAATGTGCATATTATGGGTAATAAAATAAATTTTCTCTTCATTTTGGTATCTCCCTCTCTTTAGAATTAGTATTCTGAAACGCACAGGCATTGTACCATAATATTTCCAATATTTCAACATATCGTTTAATGCACATACCACCATTTGTGTCAAATCGTATTTTTTTGCTAAACCGATGGCATTAGCTGACATCTTCCATTATATCAGCATAAAACTGCCGCATTGCTAATATTCGCAATGCGGCAGCCGCGTTTTTAGGTATTGGCGCCAAAGGCTCTCCTGACAGATTCCATAATTTCGCCTCGCAGGGCATTTACATCCAATTCACTGAGAACAGCATCTCTGATTTCTTCCTGCAGTTCATCCAGATCTATTTCGCCCATGATCTCATCAGCGATATTTTGCATCAGTTCAGGCCAATCCAGCAGATCGGAAGATGATCGCGTCACTCCATGGCCCTTTTCTCCGCTGCCCTTTCCATGGATCAATCTTTCGGTGGCATACCAGGTATTGACCGGCCAGCCGTCCTCAAAATAAATATTGTGGCGCTGGGGCCTCTGTTTTTCATAGGGATCGACCACATCCTGCAGATCCTTGTACACATCCGGCTCTTCCGCGCTTATCAGCGCCATGGGGGCTTTAATGGCCACAAACTGAAATTGGGTGAATTTTGCCTGTGTGGTGGTAAACGGTATGTCATAATATTCCCAGCCGTTGTATTTCTTTAACGGTTTGATGTACCCCCGGTTCAGGCGGAAGCACAGTCCTGTATCAAACTCGCTGTTGGATGCGGTGATGCCGCTGTCCGTGAACAGGATCTGCAGCTGGCAGACTTCATCGCTTCGATCATTCTCACCGCCATTCAGCCAAAATACAAAATGATACTCCGTTTCCGGCTCCAGCATCTGCAAACCGTTAGTGACGTAGCTTGCGGCATCCCAGTTCCAGGTGCCCAGCGATAAGACCTCCACCACGCTTGGAGCATTGGCCACAGCACCTGCAAGCGGATTGCTGATCATGAAACGGTCGCAGACGGTTTTTGCGCCTCCATCGGGATTTTTGCGCCATGCTGTAGGGATTATTGTTATGAAATTGGTGTTTGCCATCTCTATGTCCTCCATATTGTCATATGTCGGGCATTGTCTGTATAGACGGATTGCATTGTCGGAAACAAACTCTGCCCGACGTTTTTTTATAAGTCCTTTTGCTCTTTTCGGATAGGTATAACCAATCACTGTATCCTTCTCATCCAGAACGCATACAGTCTGTCTGTTTTTTTCCATGGGTGTCCTCCCCGGATTGATTACCTTTGTATCTGCGTTTTTTTGTATGGGTGCCTTCCCCGGATACATATTTATTTTATAGTATAGGATGCCTCAAGTCAATCGGCAACCAAGAAATATTTCTTGCGTTTTCTGAGCAAAAATGATATTCTAGATCCAGATTCGAATATCGGATTTTCTGAACATGGTATCTTAACTTCGGCGGCGCCGGAGACACATGGGGAATTCTCTCCGTATTTACCTGACATTTTTTCACAGAAAGGCAAGGATTTTTTGTGCTGTCCGGCGTTTCGGCTTTCCTTCCGGCTTTTTCCTGTCTTTCTGCAGCCTTTACGGCAGAAAGGAATTATTATGAGCGCAAACCCATTGGGACTGCCTCTTTATATCATTTCTTTGGTTGAACATAAATCCCGGGTGGAGTATAATGTAATCATGCAGGTCTTACGTTATATGGTTTATATCTGGGAAGACTATGAGAAGGATATGGAGCGGCTGTTTCCCGGGATCAGCAGCAGAAAAGACTTCCGTTATCCCCCCCATATTGCCCATTGTGTACTATGAAGGCGCAAAAAAGTGGACTGCCCCCGCCGATTTGGCGGACAAAATTCTCTGCGGAGAATTGTTGGGCAAATATCTGCCCCATTTCCGATATCAACTGATAATGCTTCACGAATTCAGCAACGAAGAACTGCTGGCCCGGAAAGACGAAATCTCCCTTGCCATGTTGATTAACAAAATCCAGACTTACGAGGATGTTTCCGCCTTTTCCGGTCTGCCCCAGGAACAGATTCAGCATATTTTAAAGAATACACCGGAAAATATTCTGGAGATAATGGCAGAAATTTTGCGTGCCTTGCTCTACCGTATCAAATTGCCGGAAAATACAGTGGAAGATACTGTCGCAAAGATAAAGGAGCGGAAAATGGGAATATTATTTGAAAATGTGCAGATGGACTTTGAAGAAGAAAAGAGAAAGGCTGACGAAGCCATGCGGAAAGCCGATGAAGTCCAGCGGAAAGCTGATGAACAACTGCAGATATACGGGGAAATTATTGCCCTGTTAAAGCAGGGTAATACAGACGAAGAAATCATTGCCCATTTCATGCAGTGCTTTTCCTGGAGTGAGGAACAGGCCAGGGAAAAAGCAGGCCGCTTCCTTCTTTCTTCGTAATCGGATTTTTAGGCGTTTGCTTAGGTATCTCTTATGAATTGAAGGAAGTTGCTGAGACCCCCACCTCCTATTGAAAGTGGACATAGCCTCAGCTTGATTACTCCCATACCATGTAAACCTTATCTTAAGTCTATAAATTTTTTCATTCCTCATAAGATAAAAAATAAATTTTTTCATCCAAATCAGTTTCTAATAATGAGTTTTTAACGATTATCAACATATTACCATATGCCAAAATACATCGAATAACTGACTGCCCATTTTCTGTATCATAATTTCGAATATCCAAAGTACCTTTCTGAGTATCCAGTCGATAAATATTATTCGTATTTCTAACATAAAAAATCTCATACTTTGTATTATTACTGGAATTAGGAACATACTCCAAATCGTTTTCACATAAAAGAACCTCAATGCCATCTACTGAATATTCGCATAATATAGAATTTCCAGAATAATCTGTAATGCAAAAATAATTGTCAAAAGCATTAAACACACCAATATTATCTGTTATTGCATAATCTATGAAGATTGAAGATATATCAATTGCCTCAACAGTAGAGAAATTAAAGGTATACTTCACTATATAATATTCCGCACTGGAGGCATGAACATTTTTTTCAAGAGTGTATAGATATTCGTTATCACTGTCAATATAGATTATGTTATGCTCTGTATATACATCGGTAAACGAAGATGCTGCATTTGAATTCAGAGTAACTTGTTCTATCTGTCCACTTTCTTTTATTACCTCAAGAAAGGTATTTCGAGAGCCATCCGGGAAAAAGTCTCCCTGTAAGGCGACAATCTGCTTATTCATTTCAATTACAGGAATTAATTTCTGAGAATATTTGTTTTCTGATATGGGTTCCATTTTCATCTTTGAAAAATCCATAGCATACAAAACATTTTTCATCCCATCACCGTAGTATGTACTTATATAAAAATATAGCGTATCATCTACAATTATTTTGCTTCTGCCTTTTAACGCAAAGTCTGAAATAGATGCTATTTTATGTTTGAAGCCGGTTTGAAAATCATAAACATAAAAATCCGCATTTGTATTTTCCATTTCCATATAAAAAAGTTTACTTTCAAATATATCTATATATGTCCGCAAACCTGATTTTTCAAATGAAACTGTCTGCGCCTGTGTTATGCTATTAGCTTGATTATCTGTTGAAGAAGAAATAATTGGCTCAGAAGAACATCCCGTAAAAAGGATTATGCAGATCCATAGCAATATCTTTCTCATTGTTGCCCTCCACATTATATATGAAAATTGAGGGGAGAAAACTCTCCCCTCATGCATAGTGCTTTTTAATCTAATACATCAAACCGATATTTACACTATTATATGCCTTAAAAATTCTGTCAGCAGGTTGAATGTATCCCCAAGGCTTATCTGTGCCGAGATCATTATAACCAATCCAAGGATCCCCAAGTTTAAATTCTGACTTATTTCATTGTACTCACGGTATGCATTAGCGAAACCTTTAGAGTATATGGGTATAGTTATATCTTTTCCATCAATCTCAAACATTGCTTAACATATACATAATAAGAATACTTTATAGATATATTATATCACGTAGCACAATAAAGTGCCATACTATAATCAAAAATATTTAACAAAAAGTTTGCAGGTTTTAACCGTCCTGCAGATACTTTTTTATTCAACTGTAAAACACCCGCACAATTGCCTATAATCGGGCATCCCTTTGCACTATATCTGTATTCAACGTGCGGCTTCCGTTGTTGTGGGCAGATATATTTTATTGTATAATGCATTTATCAGAACACATTACAAAGCAGTTTCCGCCGTCGGCATCTTCCGGGCGGAGGAAGCGTTTCGCACCTCCATATGCGAAACTTCCAAGGAAAGGAAAACATGTATGATGAATGACTCCAGACGCAACAGACAAAACGGGTTCCAGACCATGGGGCCGGACGGCAACTGGCAGAAAGGCGGGGGCGGCAATTTAAAGCCCGGACGGTCCATGGGCAAAATCCTGGGCTTCGGGGCCCTGGCAGCCCTGGTGCTGATCCTGGCATTCGGGGCCACCTACCAGATTCGGGAGCAGGAGCAGGCCGTACTGATCACCCTGGGAAGAGCCCAGGCCGTCACCGAACCGGGACTGCATTTCAAGATCCCCTTCATCCAGAGGGTGCGCAAAGTAAACACCACCATCCAGGGATTTTCCATCGGTTATGACAGTGATTACAACACCTCCGGCGCAGATGAATCCCTGATGATCACCTCGGATTACAACTTCGTAAACGTGGACTTTTTCGTGGAGTACAGATACTCCGATCCGGTCAAGGCGCTGTATGCTTCCCGGGATCCGGTGAATATCCTGAAAAACGTATCCCAGAGCTGCATCCGAACCGTTATCAGCAGCTATACTGTGGATGATGTGCTGACCACCGGCAAAAACGAGATTCAAGCCGCCATCAAATCCATGATCGTGGAACAGCTGGATGAGCAGGATCTGGGAATACAGCTTGTCAATATCACCATTCAGGACTCCGAGCCCCCTACTACGGAAGTCATGGAAGCCTTCAAGGCTGTGGAGACTGCCAAGCAGGGCAAGGAAACCGCTCTGAACAATGCCAACAAATACCGCAATGAACAGCTGCCCAAGGCCCAGGCCCGGGTAGACGGCATCATTAAAGACGCAGAGGCCCGGAAAACCGAGCGCATCAATGAGGCCACCGCCCAGGTAGCGCGGTTCAACGCCATGTACGAAGAATATGTGAAGAATCCCATTGTAACCAGGCAGCGTATGTTTTTCGAGGCCATGGAGGAAGTGCTGCCGGGATTAAAGGTCATCATCGAAAGCCCTGACGGGGATATGCAAACCATCTACCCCATCGACTCTTTCACGAATCCCGGGCAGACCGGCAGTTCCGGAGAGAGTTCAGCGGACCCATCACCATCGGTTCAGGGACATAATACAGATACCATCGGCGAATAGATGCCGAACCCATCATCGCATTATTACAGACATTGCAGTGGTCCGGGACAAACCAGACTACCTGCATGCGGAAAAGAGGTAAGTATGAAAATAGCCAAAAGAGCAACCATTATCATTGCGGTTCTGGCCCTGCTGATTCTGGGAGCCAACTGCCTGGTGATCACCAATGAAAACCAATACAGCCTGATCCGCCGTTTTGGAAAGATAGATTATGTAATTGACCAAGCCGGGGTCAGCTTCAAACTCCCCTTTATCCAGAGCGTGGACACTTTACCCAAGGAAACTCTGCTGTATGATCTGTCCTCCTCGGATGTGATTACCAGCGACAAAAAGACCATGATCTGCAACAGCTATATCCTGTGGCACATTACAGATCCCCTGCTATTTGCCCAGACCCTGAATTCTTCCATCGGCAGTGCTGAGAGCCGCCTGGACACCGTGGTCTACAACTCCACCAAGAACGTGATCTCCAGCACCACCCAGGATGAAGTGATCTCAGGCCGCAACGGCACACTTTCCGACGCCATCATCGCCAGCATCGGCAATACATTGAGTCAGTACGGGATTGAACTGCTCTCCTTTGAGATCAAGCAGCTGGATCTGCCCAGTGACAACAAGGCCGCCGTGTACGAGCGCATGATATCCGAACGCGACAATATTGCCGCCACCTACACGGCAGAAGGCAACTCTGAGGCCCAGATTATCCGCAATACCACAGATAAAGAAGTCACCGTGATGTTATCCGAGGCGGAGAAAGAGGCTGAGATTTTAATTGCGGAGGGAGAAGCCGAATACATGCGGATTCTGTCGGAAGCCTACGCAGATCAGTCCAAGACCGAGTTCTACTCCTTTGTGCGCAGTCTGGACGCTCTGAAAGCCTCCATGACCGGCGGCAACAAAACCGTGATCCTCTCCCCTGATTCCCCTATCGCAGAAATCTTCTATGGAAGATAGGCTACAATTTTAAAAATAAAAGCATAACAGCCCGGACGGTTCATCCGCCCGGGCTGTTAAAGTATAATCCTGCATTACGACTGGGAATCCTCCTGCCCTCGTAATTTTATTTTACTGAAAAAGCAGTAATACACACCAAACAGCACAGTGGTGATCACCCAGGTCAGAGGATAGCTGAAAATAATGGTAGTGATGCCGGGATAACGGGGCACCGCCGCCACGATCCACACCACCCGGATCAGACATACCCCCGTAAGGCAGATCAGCGTGGGGATCCAGCAGTCACCCACACCCCGCAGCGCGCCGGAGAGAATCTCGATACAGATATAAGTTATATAAGTAGGCACCAGAAAACGGGTCATCTCCACTCCGATCCGCAGCACCTCCCCATCGTTGATAAAGAAAGTATAGATCTTCCCGCAGGTAAGATACAAAAAGGCAGACACCACCACCGTGGATACCAATGTCATACCCAGGCAGCTTCGGATGCCCTTTCTCACCCGATCTATCTTCCCCGCGCCGTAATTCTGCCCCACGAAAGTGGTGATGGCAATTCCGAAAGCGCTGATAATCATCCAGAACACCACATCCAGCTTGCCATATACGGTCCACGCCGCCACGGTGTCTGTTCCCTCCCCATTGATGGCGGTCTGGATGATAATATTGGACAGACTGTACATGACGGACTGTAGTCCCGCAGGAAAACCGATGCGGATAATCCTCTTAAACATCCTTCCGTCAAAGCTGATCTTTTTGATTTCCAAACGGTGCATATCTTCCGTGCGCATCAAAACCAGTACCACCAGCAGCGCACTGAACATCTGGGACAGGATGGTGGCCAGGGCCGCTCCCGCCACCCCCATGCGCAGCACCACCACCAGCAGCACATCCAGCACGATATTGGCCAGACAGCTCGCGATCAGAAAATACAGAGGCCTCCTGGAATCTCCCACCGCCCGAAGAATACCTGCCCCCACATTGTAGACCAGATTGCCCACCATTCCCAGAAAGTATATCCGTATGTACAGGGTGGCCGGTTCCAGCACATCTGCCGGGGTGTCCATGGCCCGCAGTATCCCCGGCGCGGCCAACAGTCCGCAGACAGTCATCACCAGCCCGCCCACCAGGCTGAAGGCCATGGCCGTGTGTACTGCATAGCCCACCATCTCCTCTCTTTTTGCCCCGTAATACTGGGAGATAATCACCGTAGCCCCGCTGGCCAGCCCCACAAAAAATCCCACCAGCAGGTTAATTACCGTGCCGGTGCCGCCTCCCACTGCAGACAGGGCCTCCTTCCCCACAAAACGGCCCACGATCAGAGCATCCGCCGCATTGTATAGTTGTTGAAAGAAGGTGCCGAACAGAATGGGGAAGAAAAAGAGCAGGATCTGTTTCCAGATCACGCCCTCTGTAATGGCATTTTCCTTTTGCGGATTAATCTTCTGTGTATCCATGACGTTTTTCTACCTCCGAATAATCTTTCTGTTGTTTCAAATCGGAATTTATATGTTCCGGCTTCCTGGAACTCCATTTACAATCCTGACAATTCCCATGCGGATCATCTTATCAATACTTGGGAGGAAGGTAAACAGACCAGAGATGAGACCTGTCCGCTCTCAGTCCACAGGATCCCGGCTATTTTCTCCGGGCCTCATATATCATATAGATAAACCGTGCCCGTATGCCGTTCTGTTCCATCTCCACTATGCAGGACGGACAAGCATCCTTCTCAGGGCTTTGCTGTACGCTCTGAAGTTCTTCTGCCGTCTGGGGCACCGGCTGCTCCCGAAAGCCCAGCTTTCGGCACAAATGCAGGGACGCGGCGTTCTCCTGATGCACCAGCACCTGAATCCGTTCAAATCCCAGCAGTTCCCGGGCATATTCCAATATCCCCCGGCACACCTCCTCCGCCAGCCCACGACCCTGCCACTCCATGCCGATCACAAAGCCCAGTTCCGGAAGGTCATAGCCCTCCCGGACGCTCAGGCCCGCCCGGCCCACCACGGCCCCGCTCCGGCGATCCAGCACCGTCCACACCCCAAACTCATAAAAGCAATAGACCAGCCTGCGGTACTCCCGGATATACTTCCGCTCCGCCTGGGGGCTGGGATATAGTCCTTCCGTGTACCGGGTAAGTTCCGCTTCCTGATACATCTTCCAGAAGCTGTCCACATCCTCCTCCACCGTCTCTCTGAGCCAACAGCGCTTTGTGCCCAAAATCTCCCAGGGAAGGTTATGGCAGCGCCGATAGACCCGCTCCAGATACTCCGGCTCCAGGTCTTCCGGCTCCTCCAGAGCATAGCGGGCATCGCCGAAATCCGCGTCCCTGTTGCCCGGGTGAAGGTATACCAGCACCGGGGGCTGGCAACAGGCGGACATCTCCGGGGCAGCAGGCATGGCATCCGATTGCGGGACATCGGAATCTGCCGGTACAGTTGCGGCCAGAGCGGCATAAACCTCGGGATCGTCCGTCAGAAACAATACCCCCTGTTCCGTCTCCGGGCCGGAACGCCTTGCCGCTTCCACCGGCAGCAACGGCAGGCAGCCCATGCCCGGCTCTGCCATTTCCTCCGACAACAGCGCCTTACAGTCGATGCCCGACTCCACCAGCCGCCGGCACAGCGGCATCAGCGCCGGCATCTGCTCCGCCGTCCGAAGCACTATGATACATGTTTTCAGATAATATTTTCCCTGTACAATCTCACTCACCCTATCCTCTTTCCCTCCAAACAAGCCTGAAGCTGCTAAACACCTCTCCCCAATTATTATCTGCATTCTGCCCCTTTACTTTGGATTTCCATGCTTTTTCCGAAAAGGGCTTTACGTTCAGAGAATTTTAAGCTAATATTGTTTTTAGATTCATTATAACAAAATTTCATCAAGAGAGGTAGAAAATTATGGCACAAAATCCCATTGTAACCATCACCATGGAAAACGGCGGCGTGATCAAAGCAGAGCTGTATCCCGAAGTCGCTCCTGTTTCCGTAAACAACTTTATCAGCCTGATCCGTAAAGGTTTTTATAACGGACTGATCTTTCACAGGGTTATCAGAGGCTTTATGATTCAGGGCGGATGCCCCGACGGTAACGGCATGGGCGGCCCCGGCTACAGCATCAAGGGCGAATTTGCACAAAACGGCTTTCCCAACGATTTGAAGCATACGCCGGGTGTGCTCTCCATGGCCAGAAGCATGATGCCCGATTCCGCAGGCTCCCAGTTCTTCATCATGCATAAGACAAGCCCTCATCTGGACGGCGCTTATGCGGCTTTCGGAAAAGTTATCGAGGGCATGGATGTGGTAAACGCCATTGCCGAGACGTCAACCGACAGCGCTTCCGACAGACCTTATGAGAACCAGGTCATGAAGAACTGGGAGCCTGCGGAATCGGGCATCATGCTTCTGGCCATGGAGAGCACACCCGGCGTAGAATACCCGGAACCTGAGAAACTGGCGGAGCGCTGATTTCTCTGTTCACATTTTGTTTACAAATCCTTTAATATTTTTTCAAATCCTACTCATGATTTGTACATTTCTATCCCATATACTATAATCAAACAAAGGAAAACACCGAAAGACACAGTTATCTGTTTAACAATAAAACTTTTTCATAATAATGCCAAGGGAAGCAATTCCCTTGGCATCCTCCCTTTCTGGGGATATTTTTCCAATAAAAGCCCTTAGAAAAGCAACAAACAGCCATGGCGCTGCGCGCCATGGCCGTCTCCAATCTTACATACTTTCGGCTTGCTTTATGCCTGTCCCACGGACCCGAACAGCTCCATTT
>Ga0224742_10047_pt1 | contig 24616 bp, 26 predicted proteins | sample LIM_E_Water_Neg_FD_161631 | JGI IMG/M metagenome (GOLD analysis project Ga0224742, IMG submission 161631) | Enriched cells from gastrointestinal tract of the lab mouse from Pacific Northwest National Laboratory (PNNL), Richland, Washington... | ecosystem: Host-associated > Mammals > Digestive...
GATTCGATGGATGTCTGGGAGCAGATTGATATTTGTTTTCTTCAGAAGCGTGGACTGCCGGTTCCGGCAGATTATGTGGCTGAAATCTGTGCCCGCAGCTTTGAGGAAGCAGCGCAAAAGAAAATGGGGTACTTGAAATAGCCGCCTCTTTTCTATTTTTTTAGCAGGTTTTCGGCTTTCTTCATTTCAGCGTCAAAACTCGGGAAACCTGTATAACAATCTTAGTGAAATCTTAACAATTTCTTATTGGAAAGTTCAAAATTGCTTATACTTTATTTAGTAAAATAAAAGGATGCGAGGAGTGGACGGATATGGAGAATAAAATATTGATTGTAGATGATGAACAGGAAATTGCAGACCTTGTTTCCCTTTATCTTGAAAATGAGAACTTTACAGTATATAAATTTTACAACGCCAAAGATGCACTGAACTGTATTGAGAATGAAACGCTTGATTTAGCAATTTTAGACGTTATGCTGCCTGATATGAACGGTTTTCAAATATGCAAAAAAATAAGGGAGAAGTATCGCTATCCCGTGATAATGCTCACGGCAAAGGGAGAGGAAGTTGATAAAATAACGGGATTAACATTAGGGGCAGATGATTATATTACAAAACCGTTTTTGCCTTTAGAATTGGTCGCCCGTGTGAAAGCACAATTAAGGAGATATAAAAAATACAATGTGGGAAATGAGCCAGAGGAAGATATTTTGATTCATTCCGGTTTAGTCCTAAATGTGAAAACGCATGAGTGTACTTTAAATGAAAAGCCTCTTTCATTAACACCTACGGAGTTTTCTATACTACGCATTTTATGCCAGCAGAAAGGAAATGTAGTCAGCTCGGAGGAACTTTTTCACCAAATATGGGGGGATGACTATTTCAGCAAGAGCAATAACACAATTACTGTTCATATTCGCCATCTCCGTGAGAAAATGGGAGATTCATTTGAAGAACCGCAATATATAAAAACGGTCTGGGGGTGTGGATACAAAATTGAAAGTTAAGATTTCTAAGGCAGCTGCATTAATTGGCACTTGTATCCTCGGTATCGTTGCTTGTTTTGGATTGTATTATCTGGTGGATAATGTCTGGAATGGCTTTTTTGTAGACTGGTTTACATCTAAATATATGAACACGCATGAAGTGTATTCTGCTGATGTTAAAAAGAATATTCTTGTTACAGAGCCTTTATGGTCGGAGCTAAAAGTATTTATTTTAACGGTTTTGATTATAATCGTACTTATCTGCATCGTGATTACTTTTGCAGCTGCAAATTTATATGCAAAGGAAAAAGTGAGAAAATCCATTACTGCGACTTCGGTAATGCTCCATGATTTTATGACCCGGGAAAGAGGGAATATAGAAATTTTCCCTAAAGAGTATGCCGAAATTTCAGCCCAGATGTCCGAAATAAAATCCACGATGCAGCGGCATGAACAAATGCTAAAAGAAGAAGCAAGCAGAAAAAATGATTTGATTACTTATCTTGCACATGATTTAAAGACACCGCTTACCTCTGTCATTGGATATTTAGCATTATTAGATGAAGCACAGGATATGCCGATAGAACAAAAAACAAAGTATGTAAATATTGCATTAAGCAAAGCACTTCGTTTAGAAAAACTTATCAATGAATTTTTTGATATAACACGATATAATCTGCAGCAAATTGATTTGGAAAAAGAATCTATAAACCTATGTCATATGTTGGTACAAATGACAGATGAATTTTATCCGCTGCTAAATGCCCATGGTAATCAAACAGAGGTATGTGTAGATGAAGATATAACGGTTTATGGGGATTCTATAAAATTAGCCAGAGTTTTCAATAATATTTTAAAAAATGCGATTTACTATAGCTACCCGGATACTATAATAAAAATATGGGCTGAAAGCACAGATACGGATGTTTGGATTTATTTTTGCAATAAAGGAAAGACAATTCCTGCAGGAAAGCTAAATTCTATTTTTTGAGAAGTTTTTCCGTATGGATGAAGCACGTTCGACGAATACGGGAGGTGCAGGATTGGGGCTTGCGATTGCAAAAGAAATCATAACATTGCATGGAGGTAAAATTACTGCCGAAAGTGAAAACGAATCAACAACTTTTCGTATTTCATTACCTGTAACACATTAGTAAAAAATATAGGATCTCTTAGTATTTTCTTAGGAATTAAAAAATTGAATATTAAAGTACGGATAGCTTCTGTTCAGTAGAATGAATACTGAATAGAAGCTATTTGCTTTGTATTAAAAGAAGTATAGGAAATGGAGGACTTCATAATGAATCAACAAAAGAAAGTTGCAGTTTTCTTTGGCGGCTGCTCCACAGAATATGAGGTTTCGTTACAGTCTGCATATGCGGTAATTAAGTGTATTGATACAAAGAAATATGTACCAATTTTAATAGGCATTGCCCCTCACTCTGGCAAATGGTACTGGTATCATGGGGAACCGGAAAGGATAAAGGAAGATAATTGGCAGTCAGAAGGAAACTGTACGCCAGTATTTCCGTCTTTTGACAGGACGGTTCACGGGTTGTGTTACTGGGACAATAATCATTTACAGACAATTTCTTTAGATTCCGCATTGCCCGTTTTGCATGGGAAAAACGGAGAAGATGGAACAGTTCAAGGGGTTCTGGAATTGATGGGGATTCCTGTTATCGGATGTGGTTTATTATCTTCCGCTTTGTGCATGGATAAAGAACTGGCTCACCGTATCGTACAAATGAACGGAATAAAAGCCGCACGTTCTTTTGCTATTAAGAAAAATTATTCAGAGAAAATGGTTCAGCAAAGAGCCTTAGAGCTTGGCTATCCATTATTCGTAAAGCCTGTACGGTCTGGCTCATCGTTTGGGGTTTCAAAAGTGTTATACGAAGGGGATTTAATGTTAGCAATCGAAAATGCCTTCCTGCATGATTCTGCCGTTATTCTGGAAGAAATGGTTGATGGATTTGAGGTTGGATGTGCAATTTTGGGGAATAAGGATTCCGATTTGATAGTGGGTGAGGTTGATGAAATTGAATTGTCGGATGGATTTTTTGATTACACAGAGAAATATACATTGAAAACCTCCAGTATTCATGTGCCTGCCCGTATTTCCCCCAAAAAGGCAAAGGAAATTAAAGGAACAGCTCTTGAAATTTACAAAGCATTAAACTGTTGCTGTTTTGCAAGGGTGGATATGTTTTTGACTCCCGCAGGGGAAATTTATTTTAATGAAGTAAACACAATCCCTGGATTTACGGAGCATAGCCGTTATCCCAACATGTTAAAAGAAGCAGGTCTGCCTTTTAATGAAGTAATAGGTCGCTTGATTGAAATGGGGGTATCGAAGTGACACAGATTGACTTTATTTGCCCGCATTTTCCATATATGGGAATTTGGGGGAAATTTAGAATGACCGCTCCACGATTCGGCTTTGTTGAAAGGTATGTATCTGGGAAAGAGCAGATAACAGGCATTGGAGCAGAACCGTGGCATTTCCGTTATGTGGGTTATCCCCATTCTGTCATTATGACAGAAAAGGATATGGCTTTAGAAGAATATATTTGCTTTTTAAAGGAAAATACCGATTTAAGGCATCCTTATATTTATAACGGTTCTAAAGCGGATAAAATAGAAATTTCGTATGTTTTTTTAGATGGCGGTCATTCTATAAAACTTGATGTATCAGAGATGTCGCCGTATATGGTTTCGGGTACAAACGAGGGGGGAGCTATTTTAAGCAGATGGGGGGAACATTATGCGTAATAAAACATTTGCAGGGATAGATTATTTCCGCTTAATAGCTGCTTTTATGGTGATTGCAATTCACACATCGCCATTGTCAGTCTGGAATGAGGGAATTGATTTTCTAATCACATATTGCGTTGGAAGAATTGCAGTTCCGTTTTTCTTTATGACAACAGGATATTTTGTTTTAGCGCCATATGTGTTTAGCAATTTCAAAAAGAAATCCCCCATCCATAAATATCTTGTTAAAAACATAAGGCTGTATTTAATTGTGACCGCTATTTATATACCTATTTCCGTGTACTCTGGGAATATGCCGCATAGCATAATGGAGTTGATGAAGCAGCTGCTTTTTGATGGCACATTTTATCATTTATGGTATTTCCCCGCTGCGGTTATTGGGTGTATTCTCCTTGCCTGTTTGACAAAAAAATCAATTTTGGCAGCGGTTTACTTTTCTATTATTGCATATGTGATAGGAATATTCGGTGATTCTTATTATGGGATTATAGAAAATGTGCCTTTCCTCCATACGTTATACAATGGAATCTTCTTTGTCAGCAGTTATACAAGAAATGGTATATTTTTTGCTCCAATTTATATTTTGCTTGGGATGCTGCTTGCTGTTCCCGAATTTCATTGTCGGGAAAACATATGTAAATGGGGGCTTGTGCTGTCATCGCTGTTCATGCTGCTAGAGGGCTGGGTTACTTATAGCTTGAATCTCCAAAAACATAATAGTATGTATTTATTTTTGCTTCCAGTCATGTACTTTTTGTTTCAATTATTGCTTAACATTTCTGGGAGAGTTCCTGCATGGATACGGGGCGGCTCTATGATGCTATATATTATCCACCCTGCGGTCATTATTGTTGTTCGTGGAATTGCTAAAGTAACAAGGCTTACCAAAATACTTGTGGATAATACTTTTATCCAGTATATCTTTGTCTGTATATTATCGCTGATAGCAGCATTTTGTATTCAAGTATTTTTGGAAAGGGGAAATAGAAATGTATCAAAAAGGAAGAGCATGGATTGAACTGAATATTGATAATCTGGTTCACAATATAAGCCAATTTAAAAATATTCTTTCCCCGCAATGTGCAATCATGCCCGTAATTAAAGCAAATGCTTATGGACATGGTGCTGTTATCATTGCTGAAGCTTTACAGGATTTAGGAATTAAAGATTTTTGTGTGGCGACTGTAAATGAGGCGATTGAGCTTAGAGAAGCAGGAATTTCAGGACAATTATTGATTTTAGGATATACTTCACCGAAACAATTTTCTGATTTAGTACATTACAATCTGACACAGACGGTAATTGATTATCCATATGCAAAATTACTAAATGATTATGGACAAGCTGTATTTGTCCACATAGGGATAGATACTGGTATGCACCGCTTGGGGGAAAGAAGCGAAAATATAAAAGATATTTATAAAATCTGGGAGTTTGAAAATTTGAAAATAACGGGGGTTTATTCCCATTTGTGCGTATCGGACGAAACCGGTGATGCAGAAAGGAATCTTACTCTGAAACAGGCTGCAGAATTTAATTCTGTAATAAATTCGCTGCATAGAAAGGGCATCCGTCATTTTAAAGCACATATACAAGGAAGTTACGGCGTACTAAATTATCCATCTTTAAAATTTGATTATGTACGTTTAGGAATCGCACTCTATGGTGTTTTAAGCTCTCCGAGAGATACAATAATTTCTGATATAAAATTGAAACCTGTCCTATCATTAAAAGCCAGAATTGCGTGTGTGAAACAGTTACACAAAGGAGAAGCAATCGGTTATGGCTTTACTTATAAAGCCACGAAAGAAATGCAGATTGCCACTGTTACGATAGGATATGGGGATGGTATTCCCCGTGAGTTGTCAAATAAAGGGTTTGTCCTGATAAATGGAAAAAAAGCGGCTATTATCGGACGTATCTGTATGGATCAGCTAATGATAGATGTGACAGGTATTCAAGGGGTGTCTTGTGGAGATGAGGTTATATTGATTGGGAAAAGCGGAGATAGTGAAATCTTGGCTGCTGACCTGGCAGATAGTATAGACACCATATCAAATGAAGTTTTAAGCCAATTAGGAAGTCGTTTAGGCAGAGTATCAATAAAAAAAGTATAGCAGATTTTTACTTGCCGAAGGAAAGGAGTGTATTCGTGAACTGCAATATCTACAGTGTCTATTTGGCGAACAGTTAGGTTGGGTGTATAAAATAAGGCTTATCCCATAATTTATCCGAGATTCCCTGTTCCCGGTAGTTTTTGGGAGTTAAGGAAGTAAAGCGTTTGAATATACGGGTAAAGTATTGGATGTCTGTAAATCCGCACTGCTGGACAATTTTTTTGATTGGGAGATCTGTGCTTAAAAGCAGATGCTTGGCATGCTCAACTCTGCAGCGGTTGACATATTCTGTAAGAGAGATTCCCAGTTCTTTTGTGAACAGAGTGGAAAGATAATTGGGGTTGAGGCTAAGGCGAGTCGCTAATGCTTTCAGACTCAAATCGGTGTCGGGTTCCATGTTGATATAAGTAATGGCTTTTCGGATGGGCAGGGAAAAGCTTTTAAGATTGTACTGCCTTACCATATTGCAATAACCGGCAATCATAGTCCGGTTAAATTGCCTGCACTGGTTGGAACTTCTAAATTGCTCGATCTGACGAATGTTTTCATCAGAAAATTCACTGATATATATGGGATGGACGCCGGCAGACTCCGCTGCCTTTTGCAGGATACAGTTAAAGGCAATACAGAAATCCTTATGGCCTCTCAGTTCGTTTGAGAGCTGTCTTACAATGGGGGGCGTATCGGCAATTTTGCCAAAGGCTTCCAAAGCGGCGTCTTTATTTCCGCAGGATACGGCTTCAAAGATCATATTTTCAGTCTCATAGCGCAGTTGAATATGTCGGAAATCGGGAAAAAGATGTTCGGAAATATGAAAATGGAAGTTTTGATCTTCTGCCCATTGGTCCAGTACAGGCATCTGCAGATGAAAGACCTGAAAGGACTTTTTGTACAAGGAACAGATAGTCCGGAAACCTCTTATGTAGGGCATTTCTCCTGGATCTATCTGTTCAAGAATCAGGTTACGAAGGTACAGGATAGGGATATAATCGCTTCCGCACAAGACCAGGAGACATATGGTATTGTTCCAACAAATGACAGCGGTGGAAGCTTGTCGGCAGGAGAATATTCAAATTTGTTTGATTGGCTGAATGACCAGAAAAAATAAAGCAATTATGCGGGCGTAAGAATAACCGCTGTCAAGAGCCATAGCAGAGCCAATCGTTCGTTGCTAAAACGGACGATCGGCTCTTTTCGATTTCACAGTACGGTTATTATCATCCGGTGTACTCTGCCGGATCTTAACTTCTCCGTAAGAAGCCCCGCAGCAATACTTCCCAATATAGTGGCAACCGCCATCGCGCTCTCCGCCCCTTCATAAAATTTTTCGTCCAGACCAAGCACGGCCCGCACAAGAAAGGGCAGCCCTGCCAGCGTAACCCCCATGACAAAGAAACGTGAGAAAGCCGCCAGAAGCAGCATCTTCATGATATCCGGCCGCTTTTTCATGATAAAACGGATACTGCCGGAAAAATCCTTTTTTGCCATCTGTCAATTATAACATGTGCAATCTTAGTCTTTTAAATTTTTTCAGATATGCTATTGATATTAGATATACTGTGTGGTACGATATACAGCAAGGAGGTACAGTATATGAATATTGATGATTGGAAATCCCAAATCAAACGTGGAACACTTGATTTTTGTATTCTGTTAATGATAAGGCAGCGACCATCTTATGGATATGAAATTATCAGCACATTAGAAAAATATCCTATTTTAGCTGCAAAAGAGAATACAATTTATCCGCTGCTCAGACGGCTAATGAAAGAAGAATATGTTTCATCCTCATGGCAGGAAAGTGCCGAGGGTTTGCCGCCGAGAAAATACTATTCCATTACAGACAAAGGGCTTGAATATATTTCTGCTATGTCGCAAGAATGGAATAACTTGTTAAATGCAATCAATGAAATTAAAGTAGAATAAGACTATGGAAAAAAATGTTGAATGGAAATAGAATTCATGACATTTACGGCATTCAGAAAGCATTTCACAACAAACAGGTTGTTTCAATGAAACAGACAGATTACAATAGCTGTTATTTGAATTTCATGCTACAGAAATACGATTCTTTTAGAAAGTAAGAAGAAAGATTATGAAAGGAAAATGTATTCTGATATTTATGATCGTTTTGGCAATGGGGATGACTGCCTGCTCAGCGGTATCTACGGAGACTGCAGAAGAGGATGGAAAAGTTTCTCTGGAAGGCGAGAAAAATGTGCTTGCATATTTGGCGGGCGGTGAATGTCGATCATGAATCGAAGATTCATAATCTAATGGCGAGGAGGTGGCGCATTGATCCGTATTGCAATCTGTGATGATGAAAAACACATGTCCGATCATATAAGGGCAATGGCCTCCGATTTTTTCCGTAAAAAGAACAGCGAGATCCGGCTTCGGACATTTTTAAGTGGTGAAGACCTGTTAAACTATGACGGGCAGATTGACATCCTGTTTCTGGACATCCAGATGGATGGTATGGACGGTTTGGAAACAGCAAGAAAGCTGAGGGCTGGTAAGTTCCGCGGCTTTTTAATCTTCATTACCGTACTGAAAGAGATGGTATTTCAGTCTTTCGAAGTACAGGCCTACGATTATCTGGTCAAGCCGGTGGATGAAAAACAGTTTGAGAAGACCATGGAGCGCCTCTTTGCTTCTATGCAAAACGTCGGCGAGGATAGTCTTCTGGTGCAACAGGGATATGAGAGGCGCATCGTTCCAAAGGATGAGATTGTTTTTTGCGAGGTCATAGACCGAAAAATATATCTGAACCTGGCTTCCGGGGAGGTTGTTGATTATTATGAGCGGATCGAAAATCTGGAAACGAAGCTGGACAGCTATTTTTTCCGGTGTCACAGGAGCTATCTCATCAACCTAAAGCATTTAAAAGGATATAAAAACGGAACTGCCTATATGGATAACAACAAAGAGGTTCCAGTATCACGGCTGCGGAGCAAAGAGTTTTCCGGTGTGGTCCTGCAGTATATGAAAAACATATAAGAATTTTGCGGTTATCCGGCAGGTCTGCGCATTTACAGGGCTTTTACATTAGGGGGCAGGTAACATGGCTGAGTATTTAGATTTTTTCAATATATACATTCTGGGCGTGATGGAGACGTTCTTCCAGCTTTATTTTCTGGCAAAAATCCTGAAAAAGAAAATGTGGACTCCTTTTTATTTCCTGTTTGCAGTAGGTGCAGTGATTACAAACGAGTTTATTCCGAGCGGCACGATTATTGGTTTTGTTGTGTTTGTCTTATTGATTTCGATATGCGGGGCTTTTGCCTGCCATGCGAATTTTAAGGATTCGATTTTGTATGCGACTCTGACAACGGAAATCATGATGCTCTGCAGCGGAATTGTGAACTCACTGATGAGCCTTCAATACCCATGGCTGCCTGCTTTTTTCCATGAGGCAGGAAATATTGCGGTTATGCTGATCTGCGAGGCAGCGTCTTCTTTGCTGAGCGTGTTTTGCTATTGTATAGTATACCGCTATTTTTCCCGGGATGATCTTTATCCCGTGGATGCCCTGTGTCCTGCAGATGCTCCTGATACCGCAATGGGAATGCAGCAGATGTTTCTGATTTTTGTTCCGATCCTGATGATATTTATTATGAGTAACTATATCAAAGCGATTGAATATGACTTCCAGTTTGAGATTCTGGTGGACAAAGGGCCTGCGGAACACCTTTTCAGTCATGGGCAGATGCTGTCCATGTATTTTCTGGGACTTGCCAGCCTGTTCTGTATCTTGTTTTCCTATAAGAAACTGCAGCAGAATTTCCGCCTCAGCACGGAATTATCACTGTTGGAGCAGCAGGAACATTCCCTGAACCAGTATGTGGAGGAAGCGAAGGCACGTTATGACAGGACAAAGTCTTTCCGTCATGACATCAGGAATCACATCGCAGTGGTAAAAAAACTCTTGCAGGGCGGGAAGCTGGAGGAGGCGGTAAGCTATATAGAGGATATGGACGATATGGCGGAAAAAATGTCCTTCCCCTGCAGCACCAACAACCCGGTAGTGGATATTCTGGTGGGAAATAAGCTGGGGATTGCAAAAAGCATGGGGATTGATGTGGATTGTTCCCTCCTTCTGCCTTACCCCTGCAGCCTGCGGGATATTGATATCTGTATTGTCCTGTCAAATGCGCTGGATAATGCTATTCGGGCAGTAAAAAGTCTTGGCACTGCTACAGAAAAATATATCTGTGTGTCCGGGCGGCTTCAGGGGGATTTCCTTATGATGGAAATTGAGAACAGCTTCCGTGGGAATGGAGCGTTCAAAAAAGGAACAGGCCTGTCAAATATAAATGCGGTGGCTGAAAAATATGGCGGCGCCATGAGTATAAAGACACAGGAGAATGTATTTGTCCTCCATGTGCTGCTGATTATTCCACAGCATTCAGAAAGCAGCACACAGCAAATGGATTAAAATGTTACTTTCTACAGCCGAAAAAAGAAAGCTGTCTGTAATGACGGCAACCAGAAAATTTTTTTGATGAGAAATTAACAAATCGGCGGGAGGTATCCTAATTGAATCGCTTTGGTTACAGCTTCGACAGAGGAGGAAACATCAAGTTTTTCAAATATATGCTGTAAATGATTAGAAAGAGTACGTTCGCTGATATAAAGCGTGCCTGCAATCTCTTTCCGCTTTCTGCCGTTAGCTATAAGCAGCAAAATCTGTTTTTCACAGTCAGTTAATTCTTCTAAAAACGGAATTGAACCGTTGAAGATAAATTTTCCCTGCATGATCTGTGAAAGAAAAGCTACCAGCATTTCCGGTTCTGTATTTTTGTTGATAAATCCTTTTGCCCCGATTTTTTTGGCTTCGTTGCGGTATACCGGAAGATCGTATCCGGACAGGATAACAATTTTTTGCTCCGGATGATTGTATAATATCTGCTTTGCTAATTCCAAACCGTCTTCGGATGTTATATTTTTTAAATTGATATCCATAAGCAGGATGTCCGGGGCATCTTCTTCAATGAATTTATCCAATAGGGAAATATCATTGATACTTTTAAAGGTTTTTATTTCCGGGTAGTCTGATAATGCAATTTCCAGACTTTTGGAAAATAGAACGTGGTCATCGACTAATAAAATATTGATAAGAAGCATCTCCTTTCATTGGCAGGTTGATACAGACGCAGATTCCATGTGGAAAATTTTGGGTTATACTTACAGTGCCGTCCATGCTGTGCACACGGTCAGTGCTTAATGCAAGGCCTCTGTGCTTTGACGAGTCTGCAGAGGTGAGGCTGTCGGCATCAGCATTTCCATTATCCTTTACGCATAATACTATCATTCCATTATCCTGTGTAAGTGTTATCCATGCTTTTTCTCCCGTAGAGTGTTTATAAACATTCGTGACAAGTTCTTTCAAAAGCCGGTATATGAAAATATCATATGGAGGAACTAAAAATAAAGAGTCCGGGCAGTCAAAAACAATGCTGACGTGGCGCTCAGGAAATGATTGCGCAATATAGGCAAGCAAGTTTTGGTAATTCTCTTTTATAGTAAGTTTTGACAGTAATACAGGATGGTAATTCTGCATCTGTTCACGGATATAAATATTCATACTATCAAGAGTTTCTGTGATTATTTTCTGTATATCAGGTTTTCCTGACTTATACATCATATTTTTTATGGAAAGCAGGTCTTGAAGTATATTGTCATGAAGAAAGTTTGAAAATTCAAGTTTTATCTGCTCTTCCTGCTGTAACTGTGCCAATGCGGCATTGTATTTGCTTTCCATAACCATGTTGCCTCCTCCCTGCCTTAAATTAAAATCCAGTATGATATTGCAGACATAGATTAACACAAACATAGCATCCAACATAAGAAGGAAAGATAACCGGCCGATACCCAGAGTCATTGTAATCAGTCCGCAAGTGATAATACCGAAAAGCAGGATCAACATTAACTGAAAACTGCTGAATATGGCTGACAATGGAAAGCTGCGATGCTCTTTCAGTATAATGCCATGAATGCTTATGGAGAAAAGCAGGACAGGGATATACACGCCAAAGTTTGAAAGATTTCCTTTTATTCCTCTTGTGGTAAGACAGTATGCAATGAATAAGACGATTACTGCCACAAGAGAGAGCAGAATGCATTTCCATTCTGCCTTAAGAACAAAAGCCGCTCTTTTTCTATGGTAAGCAATAACAAAAATGAAACAAAGCCAGCTTACCAAAAACTGGATGCCATATAACAATGCAAACACATTGTCCGATATAAAAATGCCGATAAGTGAACAGATACAAGTTCCGGTCAGGCAGAAGTTTGTTACTTTTTTGAATTTATAACCGCTTCCCTGAAATAAAAACATGAGTATGAAATTGATAAAAATGTACCATATAACCGGACTTAAGGCATAAAAAGCAATATTTGTTATAGCGTTGTCCGAAACTGAAAGGAGTATATACCAACTGTCTAATGCCAGCAGACCGCAAAACAAAGAGATAGCTTTATTATCCTTGATGTTGCAGGAACTCACATAAGCAGCGTCTATCAGCATCAGCGATGACAGGAATAATGATACGGTTTTGCTGATGCTGCAAGGCATCTGAATATTTATTTCCAGCCCCATATATATTACAAGCAGGGTGGAGTTTATAAAAAGCAAAAGCTTAAAGATAATACGCTTCATATTTTGCCCCCTTATCTATGCCTAAATTATATCATTTACCTGTGTGCATACAACTAAAATTTTTACATGATTCCGATAGCCTTTGATTTTCCCAAAACCATTTTACAGCAGGTATGGGCAGTCATACAGTAATAAAGCAGATAAATGATCAGTGTCAGCGCAATGGCTAATATCGTAGGGGCGTATAAAACAATGCTGTTGGCCAAAAGGTTCTGCATAAGCGCTGTTTTGTATACTAATGTGGCAAAGATACAGTCTGCCAGTCCGAATAGAAACGGAATGCTGAAGAATGTGATTGCTTGTTTCCTGATGATTTTTTTAATCTTCCTGTTCGTATATCCCATTTTTATGAGGATATCGTAATCGGATTTTGAATCGGCTATAGCAGAAATGTTATTAAAATACAGAATGCTGCCTGTTGCGATAAAGAATAATACCACAAGAAAGCCTATCAGCAGGAAGGTGGAACTGCTTAGGGAAACCACTTCATGTATCCTGTGGGAATTGCCCTGCAGGTAAGGGCTTTTATCCAGATATGCAGACAAAGCCTGAAACAGATCCTCGTTACCTGTTATGGAACTTCCGTTTATACTTAAGACTTTCGTTTCGGGGGCAGCGTTTTCAGATATCATGTTGTATAAACTGTCACTTACAATCAAAGTGCCAACACTGTTCGCAAAAGAAATAGGATTATCTAATGTGGTCATAGTCACAGTGACAGGTATTTCGGTATTGTTTATGAGCAGTGGATAAGTGCTTCCTGTTTCGTCCTTGCCGGAAGCCGGCTGGTATCTTACAAAAATACACTCATTGTTGTTTAGTGCTTCAAATTGTTCCAAAGCCTTTTGCCGCCCCTGCGCTTTCAGAATGGCGGTATAGTCAGAATATGAGATACATTCAAAACCTGCATTCCGAAGAATTTTTTCGTTGTCAGCATCTCCCTTGGAAGTTCCGACACTGTATTCCATGGGAAGCTGCCCGGCAGTAGAAGTGACTTTATAAATATCGGTCTGCAGGAATGTAATATCTTCTCCGGATGAATAGTTGTTCACGATCTCCATGATTGCGGACAGATCGCTCTCCTTTTCAATACGGCACTCAATTTCTGACGGCGCAATGCGGGATACTGCTGCAATCGGATAATACAGGGTCAGAGCCATAACACTTGAAACAGTCAAAGTCGCGGCGGACAGTAATGTGAGCATGATCAGCGTTTTTGAATTGGAACGCATCCGGTATATAAAGCCCGGTGAAGTAATGATTCTTGTTTCTGTATAAAATTTCTTCTTATTTTTCTTGCCAGTTTGTACCGCATAAGGGAGAAAAGAAGCAATAAAAAGCACTGTTCCAAAAAGAATGAGTGTAAATGTAAGCATTCCAACAGCATAAAACCCGACTGAAAACCATATAGATTTTTTGCCCCGCAGGATGTCAAGGGCAATACCATATCCCAAAATAACAGATACAAATCCGATTATGGAAGGAATGGCATGGAATTTTGTCTGTTTTTCCGCATTTTTTTCAAACCGTACTAAATCCATAAGGGAAGATTTCAAAAGAAATCTTCTGTTGGACAGCGATAATATGATGATAATGGCAAAAACAAAACATGCAGTCTTTACCATAGCATTCAGGTTAAAAAACGGTATTTCCGAATTGTTGACTGTCAATCCCAGTAATTTTGTAATGCCAAACACAATGCCTTTGTGAAACAGACCGCCCAAAAGAATTCCGATTACGAAAGCCCCGAAGCAGGAAAGCATATTTTCTGCTGTAAGCAAAGATAGTATCGTGGACTTCCGATATCCTAATAATGCATAAATACCCAATTCCTTTGTGCGCCGGCGCAAGAAGAAACGGTTTGAATATGACATATAAAAAATCACAAATGCCATAAGGAATATAGAAATCGTATTGCACATGGTTTCCACCCGCCCGTCGACTGATATTTTCTCAAGCATAACTTTATTCATGGAAAACGAAGTGAAAGCAAAAAAAATAGTAATTACAAAGGAAATGGACAATAAATAGAGGGCATAAAAGGAAAAATTATTTTTTAGGTTCTTAAGCGCCATAAATAAATGGTTCATGGGTACTTCCCTACCTTTCTGTGTCTAATTTTGCGATTGTCTGTGCAATGGATTCATAGAATGCACGCCTGCCAGCATTTTGTTTCAATAATTCCTGAATGATGCAGCCGTCTTTAAAAATCAGGATGCGGTCAGCAAAACTTGCGGCATAAGCATCATGTGTGACCATTAGTATCGTAGTATGGAGACTTTCGTTCGATTTTTTTAGAGTGTTCAGCAAATCTGTTGCGGAACTTGAATCCAATGCCCCGGTCGGTTCGTCTGCAAATAAAATGCTTGGATGTTTCACAATAGCCCTTAGAGCAGAAGCACGTTGCCTTTGCCCGCCTGAGAGTTCACTTGGATACTTATCTAACTGTGCGTCAATACCAAAGCTTTTCGCCAGGCGCCTTATCATGTTTTCTATTTTTTGAGGCGGAAGTTTCTGTAAAGTCAGTGGAACAGCGATATTCTCAAAAATAGTAAGGCTGTCTAACAGCAGATATTCCTGGAAAATAAAACCTAGATTATCCCTGCGGAAATCCGCAGCTTTGGAATCAGTCAGGTTTTTTAGATTGATACCGTTTATTGTAATGCTGCCGCTCGTTGGTGTATCAATCGTAGAAAGAACATTAAGCAATGTAGTCTTTCCTGATCCGGAAGCCCCCATAATGGCAATAAATTCGCCGTCCGTTACGCTGAACGATATTTTATTAAGGCTTGGGTGCTGTGATTTTGCATAAATTTTTGTTACGTTTTTCGCTTCCAATAATGTAGCCATTTCTTTTATTCTCCTTTGCTTTTTTGTAACAGTATTGTAATTTGGGGGCTGTAAAAAAGAATGAGTAAATCACGCAGATTTATTGCATGATTTACTCATTCTTTTTAAAAAGCAGGGCGGCAATCCCCAGCATCATCAGCATCAGTGCCGCAATTACCTCATTTCCTTTTTCCCAAACTGTGTGATTGACAGGGTAAGCAGAAGAGCGAATACAGCGATTGCGCAGGGAAGGAACGGCATCAACGCAAATGCGGCGTCAGAGGTTTCCGCTGTAAAGTCATGCAGGGAGCAGGACACCAGATAGCCGCTGTAACAGTAGGGATAAGCAATCCAGAGCGGCGTGTTGGCGACCAGAATACCAGGGATAACCAGCAGCAGGTTTAACCCAACGGAAAGCAGAGGCTTTTCAAATAGCACCGTGATTGCCCACATTGCCGCCAAACATGGGAGCATTGTCAGAAACAGCCCTACGCACCATTTCAAAAGATAGAGAACGGGCAATGTTTCGGTAATACCCATCATCGAAGTAGCCGCTATACCGGCGACTGCGAACACCGCCAGAAAGACGGCCATTTCCATGAGCAGATAGAACATCAGGACACAAAACTTTGCCAAGGAAAGGGCTTTGCCGCTGACCGGCAGGGCCAGCATTTTCAGGATGCCGTTGTTCTGTGTTTCCCGCCCCGCAATCATTACGCAGACCACGATCATACTGAACGGCAGCAGGTAGTAGGCGTAGACCAGGGCGCTTTGAATGAACATCGCAGACCATGCGTTGGTGTACTCCGGCGTAAAATACTGGCTTAATGCCGCCACCCCGGAGGCCACAACCAACACCGGTGCAATAAAAATCAGCGGAACGATCTTTGAACGTTTCACTTTCATAAACTCAATGCTGAGTAAATCCAAAAAGTTCATGTGGCTCCTCCTTTACTCATAGCGCAGATTTTTTGCCATCCACAGCCCAAGGCCAAGGAAAAGGAGTGTTTCGATCTGCGCAAAAATTACGACCAACATATCGGGTTGTGCGCTCATAGCCACCGCAGGCTTGAACATCACAATGAACGGATGCACCATCAAGACCGCTGCGGCTGACGGCGCCAGGGCCATCCCGCTTAAAAAACCGGCAACTCCCACGCCAAGGGGAATCCACATATTTTCAAAGCGCGAGGAAATCAGCACCATAAAAGACAGCACCGGCATGGATGTGAGGAACGAATAGGCTGTAAAGCGGAGCAGCGTTCCCATTTCAAATGTTCCCTGCGGCAGGCAGTTCTGTCCGATTTTCATTAGCGCCAGATTTTCCAGAGCTACCGCCACAAAGAGCATGACGGTTAAGATTAGGAATTTGCAGAGATACATCCCCGGTACGCTCATGGGGAGCATATACATCTTTTTGATTGCGCTGCCCTTAAATTCCAGATGAAAGACCATGCAGGCTGCGACAACGATACCGAACAGGTTCAGTATCATAATCATGCCGTAAAGCTGGGTCAGCAGTACATCCATTGGGGCCAGCGGGAGACCCAGCAGCGTATCTTTCCGAACAAGGAAGTTGACAAAGGCGTAGGCCGCACCTAAAATACCAACAGCCGGCAGCAACGGGATTATCCCTGTCCGTTTTTCTTTCCGCAGTTCGATCACAAGCGCCCTCATAGTTTTGCCCTCTGCTTTCTGGCGGCGTTGTCCTGCTCCACGATGGAGAGGAACACATCTTCCAGGTTGTCGGCGGACATTTTCGCCTGCCTTGTGCTGTGCCGCAGATCATCCAAGCTGCCCTCAAACAGCAGCCGCCCATGATTGAGGATGCCGATGTCGTCCGCCATCAGTTCAATTTCCGACAGCATATGGGAGGAAATGAGGATGGTGCAATCGTACAGATCAGGCAGGGACTTCACCAGATTGCGTATCTCGTGGATGCCGGAGGGGTCAAGGCCATTGGTCGGTTCGTCCAGAATGAGGATAGGCGGACGGCCCAGCAGCGCCCCGGCGAGGCCAAGCCGCTGCTTCATGCCCAGGGAATACTTCTTTGCAAGGCGATCTCCAAATTCAGACAGCCCTACCAGTTCCAAGGCGTCCTCTACGGTGTTTTTCCGCAACCCTAAAATCCGGCGTATCACATCCAGGTTTTCCCGGCCCGTCAGGTTGGCATAGAACGAGGGAGCTTCAATGAAAGAGCCGATCTCCCGCAGAATTTTCAGCCGGTCCCCCGGAAATTGCTTCCCGTCAATGGTGAAGCGGCCCTTTGTGGGGGCGGTCAGCCCCAGGAGCATTTTCATGGTGGTGGATTTGCCCGCTCCGTTGGGGCCGAGAAAACCGTAAATACTGCCCCTGCGGACGTGGATAGAAACATTGTTGACGGAAGTAAAATTTTTGTATTTCTTCGTCAACTGCTTTGTGGTGATAATATAGTCCATAGACACATCTCCTTTCTGCCCCTATGTTACAGCATCAACCTGACTTCTACATTCTCTCGTCCTTACTTTTACCTTACTTTTTCAAAGGGCCATCCATAAAGTTGAACGAGTATGTTATAATGGGAACGAACAGGAGGTGTCACGATGGACAATTCATTTTTACACGGCAAAAAACTTCTGCTGGTCGATGACGAGCCGGAACTTTTGAAAATGGTATCGGCTATTTTAGTGGACGAGGGCTTTCAGTGCCTTGTGACCGCCGCCAACATGAAAGAGGGAATTGCTGTCGCCAAAGCGGAGAAGCCTGATCTGGCAATTTTGGATGTGATGCTCCCGGACGGCGACGGCTTTTCACTGATGGAGCAGATGCGCGCATGGACGGACATTCCCGTGATTTTCCTGACGGCCCGTGATGAGGCTGCGGACAAGCTGGCGGGGCTGGGCCTTGGTGCGGACGATTATATCGCGAAGCCCTTTCTGCCCCAGGAATTTCTGCTGCGGGTCTATGCGGTTCTGCGCCGATGCTACAAAAAGGACACAACCGCTTTGAAGCTGGATAGCTGTACGGTGGATTTCAGCCGGGCCGAAGTGGATAAGGGCGGTGAGATATTTCCCTTGACAGCGATGGAGTATAGGCTGCTGGAAACTCTTGCGAAGAATGAGGGCCGTATTGTGACCGTGGACATGCTCTGCGAGGCTCTATGGGGTGACAACCCTTTTGGTTATGAAAACAGTTTGAACGCCCATGTGCGGCGTGTTCGGGAGAAAATCGAGGCAGACCCGTCAAAGCCGGTTTCCCTGCTGACAGTCAAGGGATTGGGCTATAAACTGCTGGCGAGGAAATAATGTTCGGAGGATAAGCAAGGGGGTGAAATAACCGATGAAAGCATTTGGAAAATATATCTCGAAGTATCTTCTTTCCTTTTTTGTGTTTGCTCTCATTCTCCTGCTTGTCAATATTCTTGCGTTTGCCTTGACGTTCGGAGGTATCGTATCCAGGGAATACGGTTCGGCATCACCGGCAAATATGTTAGAAGCTGTGGCTGCTGATCTGTCAGCATCCGGCATATCCGAAGAAAGGATGCAAGAACTGAACCGTAATCGGATTTGGGCTATGCTATTGGACGCAGGCGGGCGCTGTATCTGGGAGGTATCTTTGCCGGAGGAAATACCAACACAATACACTATTCAGGATGTGGCTGTGTTCTCGAAAGGCTATCTGCAAGACTATCCTGTTTTTGTACGGAACATAGACAATGGCCTGCTGGTATTGGGCTACCCAAAAGACAGCTTTATGAAGCTGACGGGAAACTATTTCCCGATACGGGCAATTAGGATTTTCCCGCTCTTTGTAACTGGTATCCTGGCGATTGACATATTGCTTTTGTTTGTTGTCTACTACTTCTCAAAACGAAAAATAGCAAAAAATACAGAGCCGATTATGGCTTCTATCAAAACACTGTCCACCGGCAAACCTGTTGATTTGTCCATTCGGGGCGAGTTGTCGGAAATTGCGGATAGCGTCAACAAGGCATCCCAAGTGTTGAGCAGACAAAACCAGGCTCGCGCCAACTGGATCAGCGGCGTTTCCCACGACATCCGCACGCCGCTCTCTATGATTATGGGATATGCCCAGCGGATTGCCGGAGATCACGGAGCCAGTGGGAATATTCAGCAAGAGGCAGAGATCATCCGGACGCAGAGCGCAAAAATCAAGGACTTGGTACAGGACTTGAATTTAGTATCGCAGTTGGAATATGAAATGCAGCCGCTCCATAAAGAGCTGGTACGCCTGTCTAAACTGCTGCGCTCCTATGCGGCGGATTTGCTCAATGCAGGTATCGGTGAGAAATATTCCGTCGAGGTAGAAATTTCTCCCGAAGCGGAAACCGCAGTTATAGACTGTGATGCTCGGTTGCTTTCGCGGGCTATCGGTAACTTGGTGCTGAACAGCATCAACCACAATCCGCAGGGGTGCGATATTTTTCTGTCTCTTGTCTGTTCAGTGGAAGATGTTTCTATCACAGTTGCGGACAATGGCGTGGGTATGTCCGCTGAAAAATTACGGGAACTGGAAGAAAAACCTCACTATATGGAAAGTATCGATGAGCGGCTGGATTTAAGGCATGGGTTGGGGCTTCTGCTTGTGAGGCAGATTGTGGAGGCACATGGTGGAACAATGAAAATCGAAAGTGCGCCTCAAAGCGGATATAAAACAATTTTGATATTCCAAAGGCTGCACGGGAGGCATTAGGGCTTACAATCAGGGCGCTGTATTTGCTGCAAGCTGCACTATGAATTAACAGAACATCTAAAGATAACCCATGTGCTGATAAAATAGCAAAGCAATAAGATTGCCAAAATTCCCACTGTTACCCCAATCTGTAACATCAATGTGGTAAAACCTATATATGCAGAGACTTCGGCTGATATGGTCTGGATAAAATAACCAATCACAACAGCGGCTGCCATAATTGCTACGATAATTGGAAGCCCAAACCATATACGCAACTGTTTCAAGATAAGTTTATTGATATGCTGCTCATCTACACCTAATTTTCGGAGTACAGAGAAGCGGTATTTATATTGCCCTGCGTCTAAAAGCTGCTGTAAAGAAAGCACTGTAAGGCAAATTACCATCAGTACAATCGCACCATAAATCATGCCTGTTTGCAGAATAAAGTTATTTGCGATTGTGCTATTTGTTTGAAGCGTGCTGAAACGCACACTATACAAGGCACCGCTTTCTGCCTGCTCTGGATATTCTGCTGCAAAAAGCCTTTCCAGCTCCCTTGCGTTTTCATAAGAGATGTTTTTTGTTGTTGTAATATAACGGTTTCTTATAACCGGCAGCAATTCCTCACATATTTTATCCGGGAATACATAAAGGACATCTGTATAGACATTATAAAGTGTTTCTCCCATTGCTTCCACGGAATAAGGCTGCCCGGAAATATTCAACGTTCCTCCATCTGTTACAACGCTGGTATGCTCTGCAATAAAACTATTTCTTTCTTCCTCCGCTGCTATTGCTTTCCACTGTGTTGTAAATTCATTTTCTTCTAAAGAAATCTGTTCATATCCCAACATTTTCCGTATTGCATTATAATCGCTTAAAGAAATCGCCACGACAGGAAAATCATACTTTATCCGATTGTGAAAATCAGCTTTTTTGGGAAGATACAAACTAAAAGTGCAATCATACACAGGATCTATTTCATGCGCTGCAAAAAAATCAGTGATGATTTCATAATTGTCCTGCGGCAGATTTTTTTCTTCATACACATGATTGTATCTTGAATATACCTGTACATCATACATAGAGCGTACGCCCAAATAGCCGGAAGCCCAGCCCGTTAAAATGGGCGCAGCAATAAACAGGAAAATAGCAAGCACAAGAGTTATGCAAATCAATGTCATTGTTTTACTGGTCGTATTTAATTTTGAAGTAATCTGCCCGTAAAAGAACAGTGCTTCCCCATGGTATCGGTGTTCCGGTGATTTTTCTTTCCATGTGACAATAAAACTGCCGGCAAGATAAATCAATGCACCAATGAAGAAAAGCAAATCAATCAGGAGAAAGAGCAGATATTGATTGAGCATTCCGGTACCTAAAGGCAGATAATATTTATTTGATAATGCCGCCACACTGGCTGTTGCAAAAGCATTTAGTACAGAACATATCAGCAAGCCGGTAATAAGCATATTTTTTTTCCCTTTTTTGATTAGGCAAAATACAGACCAAAGCAAAGTGAGCAACGGAAAAAGAATGTTTCCCCAATACATGAGCCGAACCGGAAACGCAAAGCGAGCGTCATAATAAAACCAAACCTTTTGTATTCCTGTAATAAATGCCCATACTGTAATCAGTTCAAAGAGTATTGCTGCAACAGAAATCCAACGGCTGTTTCCCGGTTCCGGCTCGTTCTCTTTCTCTGCGGAAAGCATAGTAATAATTTTCGTTTTCTGGATGGTACGGGTATTGAAAATACCTACCACTAAAAAACTAAAAACGAAAAATGACACTGTCCATAAAACCGTATCCGGGAATAAAGTCCATGATATTTCATAGGACTTTTCATAAGCAGTAAGGAGCATTGCCGTTATAAACTGGGAACAAAATACGCCGAAAAAAATTCCAATCAGAATTGAAATCATTCCCATAATCAGTGTTTCTGCAAAGAAAATTCTTCCAATGGTCTTTTGCTCCATTCCCATAATAGATTGAATGGCAAACTCTTTTTGTTTCTGCCGGAGCATATAATGGTTGACAAACCGTATCAAGAATAACAGCAGCAATGTTATCATGCAGATTACCGCTTTCATTCCATCGCTTAACAGAGTAAAATCATACTCACTTCCTATATCCGGGTTATAATAGCTGCTGGAAATGGAAAGAAACGCATAAAACAGGGTAACGCAGATTGTCATTGTGACAATATAAACCAAATAATCTTTTGCAGACCGCTTTGCGTTTCTGAAAATTAGTTTAGCATACATGGCTCTGTCCTCCTCCAATGATAGTAAGGACATTCAGAATTTTATCAAAAAAGGCATTTCTGCTGTCATTACCCTTACGCAGTTCCATAAAGATTTCCCCGTCTCTCAAAAAAAGGATACGGCTTGCATAGCTGGCGGTAAAAGCATCATGCGTTACCATAAGAATGGTTGCCCTAAGCTGCTCATTGATACTTTGGATGGTAGACAACAGCATCTGAGATGAATGGCTGTCTAACGCCCCTGTGGGTTCATCTGCTAATAAGAGTCTGGGATTGTTGATAATCGCTCTTGCACAGGCGCAGCGCTGCTTTTGCCCCCCTGATACCTGATAGGGATATTTGTTTAGAATGTCACTGATATTCAGTTTCTCGGCTATTTCCAGAATACGGGGTTCTACACTCCCGGCAGGTGTGTGATTGATTGCCAGTGCCAGCGCAATGTTTTCTGAAATTGTCAATGTATCTAATAAATCGAAATCTTGAAATACAAACCCCAAATTTTCTCTGCGAAAACGGGCAAGGGATTTTGGCTTGATTTCTGTCACATCTGTTTCCTCTAAAAAAATGTGCCCGGCACTTACTGTATCAATGGTGGAAATACAGTTGAGCAGCGTTGTTTTTCCAGAGCCGGATGCCCCCATAATGCCGAGAAATTCCCCGGCTTCAACGGAAAAGCTAATATCTTGAATGGCCTTGGTAATATTTCCGCCATTGCCATAGTATTTCTGGATATGCTCCAGCTTCAAAATTGTGTTCATTTAATAAGCCTCCTTACTGCTTTATACCTTTATTGTAAAGGGTGCTTTTCATTTTTTGTATCAAGTTTTCTTACGAAGTTCTTACAAAAATGTAAGAAGTGCAGGGTATATCACTCCTGCACTCTGATAACAAAATCATTCATCTGAAAGGAAAGCGCAATCGTCGTGCCTTTGTTTTCAGAATGAGCAGTAAGCCCTATCCCCAACTTATCACAAAGGCGCTTGCAGAGATACAAACCCATTCCCGTAGAATTTTTTCCAATCCGCCCGTTCCGGCCAGTAAACCCTTTTTCGAAAATACGGGGTAAATCACTTTTGGGAATACCTATCCCATTATCGCTGACAGACAAAACAACCCTGTCATTTGTCTTTGTCGCAGAAAAGCGTAAAACAGGCTGTTCGATACGATATTTTATTGCATTGCCGATAATCTGATTTAAGATAAAACGAACCCACTTATCATCAGTATAAACCTTGTTTTCTATATCATCTATCGTAATCGTCATATTACTTTGGCGCAGGAGATATTTATTGTCTGCGACTGCACTATGCACAACATCGCATAAGTTTGTCTCACGGACAGAATAGTCTTTCTCTGTATGTTCACTTCTGGCATAATAAAGTGCCTGTTCCGTATATTGATTGATATGTTCTAACTCTGCCAGTATTTCTCTGGCAAAGGGGGAACGGTTATTCTCACAAAGCAGCTTTATTGCTGTAATCGGTGTTTTTACTTCATGTATCCACTGTTCAATGTATTCTTTATATTCTTTTCGGTCATTTTGTATTGTGCCTATTTTTTCAAGCATGGACTTTTCTGCCATCTTCATAATCTGATAAAAAACCTGCTCGTCTGCTTTCCTCGGTATCGTCATAATTTCCGGTATTAGATACCGTTCTTCTAACTGTTCTGCCGTATCCAGCAATTGATTCAAATACTTCTTTCGCACATAATAAACAACCGATAGATAAGTGATTAAAATAATAAACCAGACTGCAAAGATAAACAGAACAGTTTGAAACTGGTTTCCATTTGCAAATAAAAACAAGGCAAGTGCCAGCATACCCATAAGGTTTACAAGAATAGCCGGTATTTGATTTTTCAGATATAGTTTTCCGCTCATAATGTATATCCTTGTCTGTGTTTTGTCTTAACAAAATCAGTAAGCCCGATTCTATTGAGTTTATCACGAATACGGGCAACATTGACACTTAAGGCATTATCATCAACATATAGTTGATTATCCCAAAGAAAGTCCACAATGTCATTTCGGGGGCAGATTTTTCCAGCGTTCTTAAAAAGATAGTATAGGATTTTCAATTCATTTTTTGTCAATTCTGCCTTTTGCCCGTTGTATTCTATTACACTGCTTGCGGGATGCAGAACTGCCCCGTTCCATGTAAAAAATTCTGCCTGCGGGGAAGGATATGCCCGTTTTAAAAGTGCAGCAATTTTGGCAAGCAGGATTGCAGTGTTGTAGGGCTTTGTAATAAAAGCGTCGCCACCCAGCATAATGCTGTTCAGTTCGTCCATATCTGTGTTGCTGCTT
>Ga0224742_10048_pt1 | contig 24571 bp, 26 predicted proteins | sample LIM_E_Water_Neg_FD_161631 | JGI IMG/M metagenome (GOLD analysis project Ga0224742, IMG submission 161631) | Enriched cells from gastrointestinal tract of the lab mouse from Pacific Northwest National Laboratory (PNNL), Richland, Washington... | ecosystem: Host-associated > Mammals > Digestive...
TTTGAGCAGCTTGCCCAGATAGTGGAGCAGGCTCCCGAATCCGAGCCTGTTCCCACGGATGAACCCGTGAGCGAGGGAGAGGACGTTCTGGCAAAGTACAACGAGCTGTTCTTGCAGAATGAGGACTTGATAGGGTGGATTGCCATTGACGGCACGACCATCAACTACCCCGTCATGCAGAGCAAAAACAGCCCTAACTTCTACCTCAAGCGCAACTTTGAAAAGGAGTACAGCGATTTAGGTACGCCCTATGTGCAGGAGGACTGCGACATCGCCGCAAGCGACAATCTGGTTATCTACGGACACCACATCAAGGGTGGCAAGATGTTCGGGGCATTGGAGAGCTACAAGGAAAAGGATTTCTACGAGGGACACAAGAGCATCCAGTTCGACACCCTCACGGAGCAGGGCGAATATGAAATCATCGCCGTATTCAAGACAGTGGCGTACAGTGCGGAGGGCTACCGCTACTATGATTTTGTCAATGCGGAGAATGAGGACGAGTTCAACGCCTATGTGGGGAAATGTAAGGAGCTTGCCCTCTACGACACGGGCGTGACCGCCGAATACGGCGACAGGCTCATCACCCTCTCTACCTGCGAATACTCCGCCCAGAACGGCAGGCTTGTGGTAGTGGCGAAAAAGGTGGACTGATTTGACCGCCAAATCTCAGAGGGTACGGCGTATCTTCGGAAAGGAGGCTCCCTATGGCGAAGATTAAGACCAGAGATGTGGTCAAAGGCACAATCAAGGCTATCGACAAGGCGGCTGTCGCTTCGGAGCGTATGAAAGCCGCCTACGCCAAGACCAAGGACAAGGCGGAGCAGGGCTACTATGCGGAGGAAAGCTCTGCCACCGAGTACGCCGCCGACAAGATTTCCTATGCTTCGGAACGGATTGCAGGCGAGGGCGTACACCAATTCAACAAGCAGGGGCAGAAATCTGTCCAGACCACCAAGGAGAACATCATCAAGGCAAAGGACAAGGTGGAGGACTTTAAGGAAAAACGGGCGGTGAAAACCACAGAGAAACAGAAAGCACAGGCTGCTGCAGAACGGAACGGCTCACAGCCCCACCACGGGGCGGCGAGCCGTTCCCCTGCCCCCGATACCCCTGCAAACGCAGGCGAGAAAGCAAAGAGCCGCTTTATCAAGACCCGACAGCAGGGAAAGCAGACCATCAAGACCACCGCCCGAAACGCTGAAAAGACGGTGAACGCTACCGCCCAAGGTACGGTAAAAACGAAAGAAGCCGCCAGAGCCGCCGCAAAAGGCACAGCCAAATCAAAAGATGCTGCCAGAGCCGCCGCCAAGGGTACGGTCAAAACTGCGGAGAAAGGCATCAAGACCGCCCAGACCACCTCTAAGGCGGCGATTAAGACCACGGAGCAGACCGCCAAGGCAGCGAAAGCGGCGGCAAAGACTTCCGTAAAGACAGCCCAGAAAGCGGCGCAGGCGGCGAAAGCCACCGCCAAGGCGACAGCCCACGCCATAAAGGTGGCGGTCAAAGCCACCCTTGCGGCAATAAAGGCGATTATCGCAGGCACAAAGGCTCTGATAGCTGCAATCATGGCGGGCGGGTGGATTGCCGTTGCCGTGATACTCATTATCTGCCTTATCGGGCTGCTTGTCGGCTCGGTGTTCGGCATCTTCTTTTCGGGCGAGGATTCTGGTAACGGAATGACGATGCAGACCGTAGTCCGTGAAATCAACGCCGATTACGACAGCCGCCTTGATGAAATCATCAACAACACATCCCACGATGTACTGGAGATGTCGGGAAGCCGTGCGGTCTGGAAAGAGGTGCTTGCGGTGTACTCCGTCAAGACCACCACCGACCCAGACAATCCGCAGGAAGTCGCCACGATGGACGACAACAAGAAGCAGCTCCTAAAGGACATCTTCTGGGAGATGAACGAAATCAGCTCCCGCACCGAGAGCAAGACCGAAACCCAGATAACCGAGAGCGATGACGGTTACGGGAACATCGTGGAAACGGAAGCCACCGTCACCCAGACCTACCTCTATATCACCGTGAGCCACAAGACCGCTGAAGAAATGGCGGACAAATACGGCTTCAACGGGGAACAGCGGCGCAAGCTTCTGGAATTACTTGCCGAGGAAAACAATTCCCTCTGGTCTGCGGTGCTTTACGGCATCACCATCGGGGACGGCGAAATCGTCACCGTGGCTCTGTCGCAGGTGGGCAACGCAGGCGGCGAGCCGTATTGGAGTTGGTACGGCTTTGATGGACGTGTGGAATGGTGTGCCTGTTTCGTTTCGTGGTGTGCCGACCAGTGCGGCTATATCGACAGCGGCGTTATCCCCAAGTTTGCGGGATGCGTCAATGGCTCTCAGTGGTTTAAGGACAGAGGGCAATGGCAGGATGGCGGCTTTACGCCAGAAGCAGGACAAATCATCTTCTTTGACTGGGAGGGTGACGGGGAAACCGACCATGTCGGCATCGTGGAACGGTGCGAGAACGGCATCGTCTACACCGTGGAGGGCAACTCTGGAGATGCCTGTAGGCAGCGGAGCTACCCTGTCGGGAGCCGCTCTATCTACGGCTACGGCATCCCTGCCTATTAAAAACAGGCAAAAGAAAAACAGAGGGGCTTAATCCTCTGTTTCCTCTTTTGCCTTACATAGTCCGCTTACGGTTGCTTCTATGACGAAAAGCTCTTTATCATCTAATCTGTTGAGCTGTGCGTCTAAGCGTCTGCGGACAGAACTTTTTTTGACTTCTTTGTTTGGGAATATATACTCATCAACTGACACATCAAACATTGTAATGAGTTGAATAAACAGCTCAATACTCGGATACTGCCCCTCATTCTCAATCGCTTGAATATGTCTGGGAGCATAGCCGATAATACCAGAAAGCTGCTCTCTTGTTATCCCTCTGGATTCACGGGCTTTTTTGATTGCCTGTCCAATCGGAGTAAAGTCGAAGTCAAAATGAATGTTTCTTTCGTCCATTAGCTCACCACCTATACTCTGAAAATCTTACTCTTATATTTTACAGAGATATGGCTTCCAGTCAAACGATGTATAATCTCCTAAAATAGGAGATTTTATATCCTGTTACAAGAGACGGAAATTCATATTTACATAGTTGATATAGTCCGCTTCACTGTCTATAATATATGAAAGCTGACGCTTGGAGAAAAAAATATTAAAAAAAGCGAGGGATTTTTGATATCCATACGACTACCTTTATGAAGCAGGAAAACATCTGCTCAGAAAGGAGTGGTCAAGGGAATGGACAAATATGTGCTTCAGACCAACAGTTTGTCAAAATCTTTTGGCAGAACAGAGATTTTACATGGAATCGATATGTCTATTGAGTACGGCGAGATTTACGGGCTTATTGGGCAGAATGGCGCAGGAAAAACGACCCTGCTAAGATTGATTAGCGGATTGATGAAGCCCACAAAAGGCACGGTGAATCTTCAAACGGGCAAACCTTTTATTGGGTATATGCCACAAAGTTGTCGATTTGATGATAATACAACTGTTTCTGAAATAATTCGCTTTTTTGCCCGATTGCGGAACGCAGATACCAAAGAAAGTGTTTTTCTTGGGAAAAAACTGAAATTGGATATGAGTAAAAAGGTCAAACACCTGTCACCTGGGCAACAGAAAAAACTGCAAATGATTATTGCAATGACAGGTGAACCAGATTTATATGTTCTGGACGAGCCAACGGCAGGCTTAGACCCCAATGCAACTTTTGAGATGAAAGGCATTATTAAGGGTATCCACCAGAAAGGGAAAAGCATCATCATTTCCTCTCATATTTTGCAGGATATGGACGAAATTTGCACCAACATTGCGATATTGCAAAACGGGCAACTGATATATGACAATGAAATTGAAAGCTCTTATATTTTCAAAATAGCCAACATTTCAAGACAGGTTCTCGAAATGTTAGCGAGCGATTTCTCCCTTTCAGTAGATAAGCTTGGAACTACACTTACCGCACAAATTACCAAGGAACAAGTTCCTCTGTTGATTTCTGCGTTGACTTCACACGACATTAGCATATTTGAGGTCACTGCTTGCAATGTGAAGCGCATAGTGCAGGAACAACTTCATTTAGAGGAGGTGCGAAAATGAGAATGGATATTCTGTCTCTTGTTAGACGAGATTTCAAAAAAGCAATGAACTTACGCACATTGGTTATTTGGATAGCTCTTGCAGGTATGGGAGTGTTCTTCTTTTATACATCGGGTGGTAGAACAAAATTAGTAGAGAGCGACCAGATTGAGTTTTTAGCATTGTTTCTTCCGCATATGATTTTCGGCTCATGGGCGGTACTATCGTCATATTTTGATTTGGTTTCGTCTGATAGAGAACACAATGTTTTAGACTGTATCATATGTTCGGGCATTCCGAAAACAAGAATCTTTATTTCAAAAGTCCTTGTTGCAGCAATCATGTCATTGGTTTTGTCCTTTATCTATATGACACCAGTTACTTGTGCCATCATTGGGCTTAGCGGCAACTTTGCACATATACTTGTACTGATACAGTATTTGCTTCCATTATGGGGATATATTATGGTCTATGCTACTATGGGTATGTTGATTTCAATACTTGCCCGTTCCTCAAAGGCAGCGCTCATTTGGAGTTTAGCAATAGGTTTACTGTTGATGCCCCGTTTCTTTGTTATGATAGTAGAGGGAATCGGAAAAGCATTTGGATGGACAACTCAGATGGTTGATAATTTCAGTCTGATAGCACCAGGAGTAATGATGCAGGCACTATCAGAAGTATCAGATATTTCAAGGTTTTCGCAGGCATCCGTCATTTTTGGTATCAGCATTATATCATTTCTAATAATTGCATATTTAACCTTTATAAAACAGGATGAATATAACTACGGTGAATAAGGAGGGATTTTCTATGAAAAAAGTTACGGTTTTATTAATCACAATTTTGATGATGGCAGTTTCATTGGTTGGATGCGGCGGCAATGACGATACTATTCAGACATGTATCATTTCAAATAGCAGCTATTCTTTGCAGGAAGAGTTGGAGTCAGCAAATCAAGAAGACGCTCTTATCGTTAATGAACCAGTTTATGCAAGCGTCCATTTTGTCGAGAGTCCAAAAGGCATGGAATATACCGTGAAATGGTATCTTGATGGTACTGAAATCAAATCTGAAACAAAAGCAACAGAAAAAGATATGCAGGACATTGTTGTGTACGAACTGGAGGCAGAGCAGGCAGCGGCTGGCTCTTTGAAGCTTGAGGTAATCTACAAGGATACTATATTGCTTACAAAGGAGCTTATAATTCAATGAGGTAGATGATTATATGAGTGTTTTCAAAGAGGAACGAGAACAAAAATTCATATCGGTGTATCACTCGTATGTCAGTGAAATATACCAGTATGTATATTTGCGAACGGGAATGAAAAAAGCTCTGGCTGAGGATATAACACAAGACATCTTTATGGATGTATATAGAGGGATGTCCGGGTTTAAGGGATTAAGCTCTGAACGAACTTGGATTTTCAAAATAGCCAGAAATAAGTTAAATGACTTTTATCGAAAGCAGTATAGCCCTAAATTTGAGATGGTTGAGATTGATGATTATATGGCAGAGTATCTCGAAGACCCATCCCAAGATATACAGGAGCTTTTGATTAAGTCATTTGAACGGGAAAAAGTTCGAGCCTGTTTAAACGGGCTGCCAGAACAATATAGAATTGTTTTGGTACTGAAATATATTGACGAAAAAACCGTTAAAGAGATTGCATCTATTGTAGAAAAGTCGCCAAAAGCCATAGAAAGCATTTTGCAGCGGGCAAAAAACGCTTTTATAAAAAGCTATGCAGGATATGAGAAAAGGAGGGACTACAATGCCAAGGAAAGATGAGTTTATCGAAAAAGCATTTGAAGTATTTGAACAGGACGGGATACCCACAGAGCAGCAAAGGAACATGATGCTCAGTCGTATATTAACAGAATGCAAAGCGGAGGACACTTCTGGTATTGGTAAGATTAAAAAAATGATTGTCACCTATCCTTGGAGGTTTGCTTTTACAGTTTCAGCCGTTCAAGCTGTTGTTTTTACTATGATTTTTGGAATACAGTACACAAATTTGTTTCTGAGTTTCTTTGGAGGGTAAATCTATGAAGCAGTTGATTGAAGCACTAAACCATCCTGCGGAAGCCTTTGCAAAAGGCAATAAAGCAGTTTCGTGGGGATTGGTGATAATTACGATACTACTAAATTCTGTTTTTGAGCCTGTTCTTCAGCATTGTTACGGAGTAAATCGACCAGAATTTGAGATGCTGAGAATGTTGAAAATCACAGGATATGGGATATTATCTTATGCTCTCATTTGCATTTTATTTTGGGCTGTATGCAGATGTTTGGGCAGTAACAGAACGGTATCAGACCATATAAAAGCATGGGGTATCTCATATGCTCCTACTGCAATTTGTGCTGTTGTAGTAGCTTTTACCGAAGTTTTCTTCTATCTATTCTGGAATAATACTATTTTCGGAATGATTTTGAACATTGTGTTTGTAGGCATTTTGATTTGGAAAGCCATTCTCTATTTCGTATATTTGAGAAATTTTGCATCTCTAAAAGGATGGCGTTTCTTTATTGCTTGTATCGTAATGGGACTAATTATTTTAATTATGGCAGCTCTAAATGGATATGTTGGCTTAAAAACTCCTGTTTTGTAATATGGGAGGTGATGTAATGGCAGATACTCAATGGATACTATGTCCAATTTGTAAAAACAAAACCCGCATTATGATACGGAAAGATACAGAGCTTAAAAACTTTCCACTCTTTTGTCCAAAGTGCAAGCAAGAAAGTTTGATACGAGTAAAAAAGTGTCATATTACAGTCATTAAAGAGCCAGACGCATAAGACGCAGAGCCGATGAACAAGTGAGCAATCACAGGTTCATCGGCTCTGTTCTTTATATGAATATAAATTGGACAAGCCCACCGAATAAAAAAAACGATGTTTCGGTGAGCCGTTTTGCTATGCCTTAAGCACTCTCCGACTTCGCTTTTGAAGTTTGGAGGGATTTTTATTGTCTGCAAGCAACAACTTCTACTTACATATACCATACCAAGGATGGGCGGATAACCTGCTAAAAAAATCCTCGTCAACATATGGGGGCTTTGTACCTCGAAAGTAGAAATCAAATCTCTATACAATAGAAATATATTCTCCTTAAACCGTAAAGGTGTGGTAGCCTTTGCGGTTTTTCTTTTGTCGTTTTTTGCTGAAATACGCCGCATGGCTCTTTCTGCCGTGGGATGCCGTTCCCCGCCTCTCAATCTGGATTTTAGCGATTTTCAAAATTCAGATTGGAGGTACTTACGGTGAAATATGCACCAAGAAAGGTCTATATCAAAGAAAACGGCGGCTATACGGAATTGTCTTACGAGGATTTCTGCCGCCGCAGGGAAGCGGACGGAACTTATAAGGACAAGTTCTTTATCCCCGTGCAGGGCTGTCTGATTGAGACGGAACAGACCCACTACATCGAGTTCTATCGGGACAAGGAACGGTGGCGTTATCTGCAAAAGCTCGATGCAGACAACAGCCTGATGTCTTTAGAAGCGATAGAAAATGCTGATGACAGCGGTAACGGTTTTGAGTTTATAGCTGATGAAGCGGTAAATGTTGCGGAAACCGTTGTCCGCAGAATGATGTTGGACAAGCTGAAATCTTCCCTCACATTGCTGTCGGAAGAAGAACGGACGCTTATACAACAGCATTTCTATGAGGGCAAATCGCAGGTTGAGTTGAGCCGTATCTATGGCATTAACCAGTCCAGCGTCAGCAGGCACATCATGAAAATCCTGCAAAAGCTCAAAAAACTTTTGGAAAATTAAATTTTCCGTGCATAGCCCCCTCATTTTTTCCTTTGGAAAAGTGAGGGGGCTTTTCTACGGGCTTCCCCAAGCTCCTTGACAACCGAATACCCATTCACCAAATACATTCTCTTTGTGATTGTGATGAGCAAAAGCGTGTGCAGCGGTACGCCATGACCTGCCAAAAAGCAGAAGCGATGAAAGGTGGTGAGCGGAAATTACCGACTCAAAATATCGGGCAGCCCCCGATTTCGCCATGACCCGCAAAGAGGACAATGATACTCCCGTCCAGTCACAGTCCGAGCGGTAGCCAACCCGCCGCAGGCAATGAGGGCGGCTCTGTCAGACCGACAGTTGGGGTGCGATTCCCGTGGCGTCAGTTCGCTGCTGACCGTTTGGTGACTTCCCTTACGTTTAACGTATCCGCATTTCGGGGTGTCGAGGACAAATAGAAATGCTCCTATCATATCAAGCCAGATGCAGGGTGGTCTATGAAAACAGGGCTTTGTTTATGCCCAGCCGACCTTAAACACTCCCTTGTATCTGGCTGCTACATAGGCAGGAAATCCCTGCCTAAATCCAGATAGGAGGTCAAACACATAATGGAAAGGACTATCAAGCGTGGCGATATCTATTTCGCCAAATTAAATCCCGTTGTCGGCTCGGAGCAAGGCGGCAAACACAGACCCGTACTTATTATCTCCAATGATAAGGGAAACAAGCACAGCACTACGGTCATTGTGGCGGCAATTACGGGCATGGAACACGCCAAAGCAAAGCTCCCCACCCATATCATCGCAAAAGACTATGAATGCCTTGAAAAAGATTCCATCATCCTACTTGAACAGATAAGGACACTTGATAAACAACGCCTGCAAGAGTACATCGGTACTTTTGACAGGCGTTTCATGTTATTGGTAGATGATGCCTTGGCTATCAGCATCGGCATTTCCAAAAAGGACTAACCATTCCGTTATATCGTACAAACCCTAATGAATACCATATAGCGAGGGGGTGTTGATGATTGAAGTGTCGTGAGTTTGTCTATGTCGGAGAGCCTGCTCCGCAAATCACAGAACAGGAACACACAGCGTTTTATCTGCAATTTCAAAAGTCAATTCTTGCTTCTCTGAAAAAAAGAGAACTATTGACACACTCGCAGTATGAGCGTTGTATCGAGAAAATAGAAAAGCAATACAGCAAGAATAATCGCAGCCAAGCCTAAACGCTTGGCTCTTTACATATGCTTACTGAAGTATCAATACTCAGTCAATGAAGAAATGTGCGATTTCAAATTTTGCACATTCGACAACATACCTCTATGAAGCTATACTTAAAATACGGCAAAGCTTTTGTCGGGAAAGGAGCTATTCTTATGTCAATAGATAAATACGAAACCCTCAATCAAGAGAGAAAAATACAGAATATGAAAAAGAGAGTTGCCGCATACTGCCGTGTCTCCACGGACAATGACGACCAGGCAAATTCATTTGAAAGCCAACAGCGGTATTTCCGCCAGTATATCGAGCGTAATCCCGATTGGGAACTTTATGCCATATTTGCCGATGAGGGCATCTCTGGAACGAACACAAAAAAGCGAAAAGAATTTAACCGCATGATTGCGTGCGCCAAAAACGGCGATTTTGATTTGATTATCACCAAAGAGATTTCCCGTTTTGCGAGAAATACCCTTGACAGCATATTCTACACCCGTGACCTCAAAAAGCACGGAGTGGGCGTTATCTTTCTAAACGACAACATCAACACCTTGGACGGCGATGCAGAGCTTCGCCTTGCCATTATGTCCTCTATCGCACAAGAGGAAAGCCGCAAGACTTCCGAGCGTGTGAAATGGGGACAGAAACGCCAGATGGAGCAAGGCGTTGTGTTTGGACGCAGTATGCTCGGCTATGATGTAAAAGACGGTAAAATGACTATCAATGAAGATGGGGCGAAAATCGTCCGTCTTATCTTCCGCAAGTTCGTGGACGAGGGCAAAGGCACTCATGTTATCGCCCGTGAACTTCGGGAGGAGGGCATAAATCCCATGCGAGTGAAAGAATGGAGCAATACCGTCATTTTACGAGTGATACGCAATGAAAAATACTGCGGCGACTTAGTGCAGAAGAAAACCTATACGCCAGACTTCTTATCCCATGAAAAGAAATACAACCGAGGGCAGGAGGAATTTGTCATCCTCAAAGACCACCACGAGCCGATTATCTCCCGTGAGCTTTTCGATAAGGCAAACCGCATTTTGGATGCAAAATCACTTTCGCAGGAGGGCAAGGCAAAACACAGCAACCGCTATCCGTTCTCTGGGAAAATCAAATGCGGCAGATGCGGGGCAAGCTATGTTGCCCGATACAAGACCAGAAAGGACGGAAGCCAGTATAAGGCATGGCGTTGTTTTGAGAGTGCAAGGCACGGAAGCCCCCACATCGACAAGGCAGGGAACCAAGTGGGCTGCTCTGGAACAAGCATCCGCAACGAAGAAGCCATCCATATTATGTATCTTGTCTGCAAACAGCTCACCATTGACCGCCAGAAAATAGCGGATAACTTGATTAAGACGATTAACAAGGTGATTTCACTGGATATGACAGGCGCAGATACGAATACTTTGGAAGATAAAATTGAAGCGACACAGAAAAAACGTACTGATTTGATTGACCTTTACACAAGCGGCGATATTGACCGTGACGAATTTACGGCTCTTAGGGCAAAATACGATGCTGAAATCGACAGCTTGAAATCTATGGTGGAAAGCATGAAAAAACAGCAAGTTGTAATTGCGAAGCAACAGGAACTGATGGAGGACATTAAAAACGCCGTGGATGAGCTTATCGGCGGCATTGAGTACGAAGATGAATTTTACACACAGCTACTTGACAAGATGGTGATTAACGACAGAGAGAACATAGATGTATATTTGAATTTACTTCCCCTTAAATGGAGCTATACGGTTGCGGGCAGCATAAACTGTCTAAAGGACAGACAGCTAAAAAAAGCGTTAGCCTCTGAAAGGAACATTTCAGAGGCTTCACTACCGATGTCGTTCAGCAGTCCGGCCACTTCCTTGTAGGGGGTGGCAAACTTTTGGGACAAATATCGCATGCTGGCAGCCAATTCGCCGTCGGGACCTCCGAACTGGGAGATGATGACTTGGGCCAGCTTTGCGTTGGGCTCTTTGATGTTCACAGGAAATTGCAGTCTGCGTTCATAACTCCACATAGATTAACACTCTCCTTCCCATGGAAGAGGAGCGGCGCCCCATCTCCATTCTTTGTTAGATTCCGCCAGGTCCTTGGTGAGGGGGAAAAACCGCATGGAGAAATCCCGGCTCATCTTGTTCTTGATCCGTACATAGTGGTTGAAGTATTCCATGGCTTCCTGGTCAAAGGGGTGGGTGTCCAGATACAGGGACAGGTCCACCAGCACAAAGTCCACGATGCTGATATCGTTTAGCATACGCATTCCTTCCTGGCTCAACATTTCACACATCTCCTTCCTGTAAACGGTTTATGCAGTTCAGGAAAGATGGTTCCGATGCGGAAGCCTTCTTCCAGATTGTCACAGATTTTGTCAAACTGCTGCCAGGGCACATAGGCCATGCCCACCGGGAACTTGTCGCAGTTGCCGTCAAAACCAAAGTCTTTCATGCTGCTCCTTTCATAACTTGCGAGATTGGTTAATATTATGGTATGATCAAGAGAAATATTTGTGCAAAGCTATTGACCGTGGGCTCAGGGATCGTTTATAATGTGATTCTGACAGGGTAAATGCATATTGCATATTTTATAATTTGACTTTCATGGACTCCCAGAGGAGGATGTAAAATGAGCGAGACGAAACAGGTGAACGGCAGCATCTGGCACAGCATCAGTACCAGCCGGATCAAGCCTACGGATTTTATCTGCGTGATTGAGATTTCCAAGGGCAGCAAGAACAAATACGAACTGGACAAGGAGACGGGACTTCTGATCCTGGATCGGATTCTGCATACCTCTACCCACTATCCGGCTAATTATGGTTTTATACCCCGTACATATGGCGATGACGGTGATCCCCTGGATGTGCTGCTGCTTTGTTCCGAGCCTATTCAGCCCATGACGCTGGTGCGCGCTTACCCCATCGGTGTGATTTCCATGCTGGACAATGGCAAAAACGACGAAAAGATCATTGCGGTGCCTTTCGAGGATCCCAATTATAACTGCTATCATGACATCTCTGAACTGCCGCCTCACCTGGTGCAGGAGATGGAGCATTTCTTTACTGTATATAAGTCTTTGGAGAACAAGACTACGGCCGTAAACGAGAAAGGGGACCGGGAGGAGGCTGTCAGGGTAATCGAAAAGTGCCTGAACCACTATATAGACACTTTTGTGAAAGGCTGGTAGAGAGAGCAACTTTTGGTTGCACCCATTGGCAAAAATTGTATATTTTGGTTGGTTTCCATTTTCAAGGGGAAATGCTATAATAATGTCCGTGTACTCCCATGTAATTTGTGGACAATTTACTTACAGGAGGATAAAGGCGACAATGGGTTTTGCGGAAAAAATATACGCGCTTCGCACACAGACAGGGATGTCACAGGCGTATCTGGCGGAGACTTTGCAGGTCAGTCGACAGACTGTATCAAAATGGGAATTGGGCACGTCTTACCCCGAGATTGAAAAACTGTTGGCCATCAGCGGCCTGTTCCATGTGACCACAGACTATTTGCTGAAGGAGCAGCCTGCCTCACAGGAGAGCGCCAAGCTGGATCGACTGGTACTGCGGTTTCTGGGGTATGCCCAGGACATGGACAGTATATCCCGGGATCTGGTGGACATTATGAGGGACGGTATTATCGACGATGTGGAGAAAGTGCGTATGAACGAGATTGTAAAGACTCTGAATGAAGTGGCCCATATGATCGAGGAGATCAAGCTGGCACTGCGAAATAACGGAGTCTGCTGAAAGATGTCGGAAGACATCTTTTTTTGTGCGCTTTTTAGTTGACGGGTCAGGGCCGACGGACTATAATTAGCATGTTAGTGGCGACTTACATTATAGGGCTGCGCTGTGCAGGGACTTATCTGTTATCCCATGTGGAAGGCTGGGAGGACATGCGCAGGCGGGGAAGAAGGCGGCAGATATATGACATTATATGAGGCGTGTAAGAACAGGGAATATACGGTGGAGGGATTGTTTGTGGAAGCGGCGGTAACCAGGCGGCTGCAGGCATTGGGGCTCAATGACGGCACCCGGATCAGGATCTTAAACCGAAAAAAGCGGGGGGCGCTGATCATCCAGGTGCGGGGTACCAGATTGGCTCTGGGCAGGCATCTCTCCTCCAATATTGAAGTCAGTGAATACACGCGGGAAGGATAAAGGAATGCGTTATGCAATAACGGTGTTCTTTGCCTTCTCGGGAAAGATAAATTTGTGATTTGGAGAGAAGAGGAAATCATGGAAAAACAACGCATATCCGATAAAAAATATATTCATGTGGCCTGTGTGGGCAATCCCAACTGTGGTAAGACCACCCTGTTTAACGCCTTGACGGGATCCCGGCTGAAGGTGGCCAACTGGCCAGGGGTCACGGTGGAGAAAGTGGAGGGGGAGACGGAGTATGAGGGCATGGGAATCCGACTGGTGGATACCCCGGGCATTTATTCCCTGACCTGTTATACGATTGAAGAAAAAGTTACACGGAGTTGTGTCATGGACGATGAAATCGATGTGATAATTAACATCGTGGATGCCTCTTCTCTGGAGCGTAACCTGTATCTGACACTGCAGCTTCTGGAGCTGGGAAAGCCTGTGGTGCTGGCCCTGAATATGATGGATATTGTGAAGGAGCGGGGCATGGAGATAGATCTGCACCGGCTCCCGGAGATGCTGGGTGGGATCCCGGTGGTCCCTGTGTCCGCTGCCCGCCGCACCGGGCTGGACATCCTGCTCCATGCGGTGGTACACCACTATGAAGAAGGAGCCGAGGAGTACATTTTGGATTATCCTTCAGAGATCGAGGACAGGATTGCCAAGCTGTCCGTGATGATGGAGGCTCATTATCCTACCCATTCATCGGTGCGCTGGCATGCCATCAAGCTGCTGGAAGACGATGAGGAAGTGCGCATAGAGCACCCCATTCAAACCGCAAATGTGGTGGAACGCAGCTATGAAAAAGACATTATTCAGTGTAAATATGCCTATATTGAACATGTGGTGGCGGACACCCTGTTTCACCGGGACAAAAAGGCTGCTACCACGGACAGGGCGGACAGGCTTCTGACCCATCCGGTGTTGGGAATCCCTGTTTTCCTGCTGATCATGTGCCTGGTTTTTTTCCTGACCTTTACAGTGGGGGATTTGCTTAAAGGGGTGTTTGAGCAGGGACTGGAAATTTTCTCTGATTCAGTAAGTCGTCTGTTTACGGCCATGCAGGTGGCGGGATGGCTGCAGTCCCTGGTGGTGGACGGCATTATTGCAGGGGTGGGCGGAATCCTCACCTTCCTGCCCAATATCTTCATCCTTTTTCTGGCTTTGGCGGTGCTGGAGGATAGCGGCTATATGTCCAGGGTGGCCTATGTGATGGATTCTGTAATGGGCAGGGTGGGACTGTCCGGTAAAGCATTCCTTCCCATGATTCTGGGGTTTGGCTGTACCGTTCCCGCCATCATGGCCACCCGGGCCCTGGAGACGGAGCGGGACAGACGCAAGACCATGCTGGTTACTCCCTTTATGTCCTGTTCGGCCAGACTGCCCATCTATGTGTTGTTCTCCGGAATGTTTTTTCCGGACTGTGCAGGGCTGACGGCATTTTCTCTGTATGTGGCGGGTATGGTCCTGGCTATTCTCTCCGCCATGGTACTCAACAAGCTGGAGAAGGGAAAAGCCAACGACTCTTTGCTTATTGAACTGCCGGAGTACAAGCGGCCCAACGCCCGGACCATCCGCATTTATGTGCTGAACAAAGTCAGAGATTATCTTTCCAAGGCGGGAACTACCATTTTCCTCGCCTCTATTGTGATCTGGTTCTTGCTGAATTTCGGTGTTGGGGGTATGGTGGAAAGTCCGGCGGATAGTTTCGGAGCCGTGATCGGGCGGCTGCTGGTGCCGGTACTGTCCCCTGCGGGCCTTGGCATGTGGCAGATCGGGGTGGCGCTGCTCTCAGGTATCTCCGCCAAGGAGGTGGTGGTATCCAGTTTTGCCGTACTGTTCGGTGTGTCCAACGCCAATTCCGCCGCGGGTATGGAGACCATTGTGGCCAATGTGCAGGCGGCTTACCCTGGCTTTGGCCCTTTGAACGCTTACTGCTTTATGCTGTTCTGTCTGCTGTATGTGCCCTGTGTGGCTACCGTGGCGACAGTGAAAAAGGAGAGCGGTTCCTGGGCTTTCACTCTGAAGATGATCGCTTTTGAACTGGCGCTGGCCTGGGGGGTAACCACATTGGTCTATCAGATGGGGCTTTTGCTTTTGCGCTGATTGGAAACGGAAATCAGGAAAGGATATTTCGGAATTTTTGCTTGCAAATCTTTTCCGTATATGCTACTATATCTCCAGAGCATATATTCTTTTCTCTTTTGATGTTTTCTCTTTATCAGTACATCGGAAAATCTATGCTTGGAACTCAAACAGGAGAGCAACTGAACACAGGCAGGGGATTTTCGGGATGCGGTATTGATATGCGGACATTTTGGATGTTTCCTGTGCGGCAGACAGGGGCGGCAGAGTGCATTTATTAAGGAGGGCGCATTATGACAGAGAGCGAAAAATTAGATTTAATTCTCTCGAAACTCGGTAAGCTGGACAAATTGGAGGCGCAATTTGGCGGATTTAACGAGAGGTTGAAGAGGCTGGAGACGGAATTCGGCGAATTTAAGGAAAGGTTGGACAGGCTGGAAGCAGATTTCGGTGGATTTAAGGAAAGGCTGGACAGATGGGAGACAGAATTCAGTGAATTCAGGGGGAGGCTGGATCGGCTGGACAGTGATGTTACAGGCATAAAGTTGATTCTTGAAAACGAGATTCGACCAAATATTATGCGCGTTGCGGAAGGACATCTGGACTTATATCGGAAGTTGAGAGAAGCGACCAGGATTGATGATGAAAAGGAAATGATAGCGATACGGGTCAATATCATGGAAGAGCAGCTGCGGACCATCAAAGAACGGCTTGACCAGATTGCATAATGTCCGAAAATAAAAATCAGGAGAGTAGCCTATGAGCAGTATGAGAGGAATTGATACCCCGATTCGTCAACGCAGGCGGATGGTGTTCCGAGAGGTAGCCAATCTGGCATATACCTCAACCAACCTGCGTGATGATATGGAAGCGCTGCCTTACAAGTTGGTGGACTATGAGGAATCGGAGTACTGGGAGAGCGTGTACCGGGACCGGGCCATTATCCGGGAGCGGATTCGGCTGGCCATGGGCATGAGCCTGCGGCCGGAGAACCGCAACCGTCCCGGACATCTGACAGAAGGGATGGAGGAGAGCAATATAGCCGAGAAATATTACGAGCCTCCTCTGATGCAGGTGATCCCTTCAGCCTGCAATGCCTGCCCTGAGAATATGTATGAAGTCACCAATGCCTGTATGGGTTGTGTGGCTCATCCCTGTCAGCTGGTGTGCCCCAGAGGTGCCATTCGCTTTGAGAAGGGAAAGTCGGTGATCGACCAGGAAAAATGTATCAGGTGCGGTAAGTGCAAGGAAATCTGTCCCTATGATGCCATCACTCACAGGGAGCGGCCCTGCAAGGCGGCCTGCGGCCTGGGGGCCATCAGAAGCGATGCCCACGGCAGGGCGGTAATTGATAATCACATGTGCGTGTCCTGCGGACAGTGCATGGTGAGTTGCCCTTTCGGCGCAGTGGCTGACAAATCTCAGATTTTTCAGCTGATTAGGGCAATGCAGTCCGGCAAAAGCGTGATTGCGCAGGTTGCTCCGGCTTTCGTGGGACAGTTCGGGCCGAAGGTGACTCCGGATATGTTTAAAACGGCTTTGAAGGAACTGGGATTTGCGGATGTATACGAGACAGCCATCGGCGCGGACGCGGGCTGTATGGCGGAGGCGGAACATTATGTGAAAGAAGTCGCCACGGGACAGCAGGCGTTCAGCTTGACTTCCTGCTGCCCCTCCTGGATCATGATGGCGGAGCATCTGTTCCCCGAGACGATTGACAAGATCAGCCCGGAACTGACTCCCATGGTGGCCACGGCCCGAAAGATTAAGGAAGATCATCCGGACTCCCTGGTGGTATTCATCGGCCCCTGCGCCTCTAAGAAACTGGAAGCCATGCGTACCACAGTGCGCTCCGATGTGGACTTTGTCATAACCTTCGAAGAATTGGCGGGCATGTTTGAAGCCAGGAATATCCTGGTGGAGGAGATTCAGGCCCTGGACCATATGGAGGATGCCACCGCCGCAGGACGGGGCTATGGCGTGGCGGGAGGGGTGGCCTCCGCCATCAAGGCGTGTATCAAGGCGTACTATCCCGGCACGGAAGTGCGCATTGAGCATGCAGAGAGTTTGACAGAGTGCAAAAAGGCACTGTTATTAGCCAAGGCGGGCAAGATGAACGGCTGCCTGATTGAGGGAATGGCCTGCCCGGGGGGCTGTATAGCAGGTGCAGGAACCAATATTGCCCTGGGCCAGGCGGCCAGGGAACTGAGCAAATTCCAGGAGGCCGCTCACGATCAGATACCGTGTAAAGATCCCTTATAGTATACTGATCCATATAGGGACGCGAAGGCGGCCATAGATGGATCACCAGAATGTATGGTGTAAGGGGATATGCGGAACTTATAATAAGAAAGGAAATAGAGAGATGGAAAAGATAAGGACTAGATATGCTCCCAGCCCTACAGGAAAGATGCATGTGGGGAACCTGCGGTCGGCGCTTTATGAGTTTTTGATTGCCAAGCATGCGGGGGGAGATTTTATGCTGCGCATTGAGGATACGGATCAGGAGCGCTTTGTGGACGGAGCCACAGAAATCATTTACCGTACTATGGCAAAGGCCGGATTGGTACATGACGAAGGTCCTGATAAGGATGGCGGCTATGGTCCCTATGTGCAGAGTGAGCGTATGAAAACCGGCATTTATATGAAATATGCGGAAGAACTCGTGCACAAGGGTGAGGCCTATTACTGTTTCTGCGACAGGGAACGCCTGGCTTCCCTGAAAACAGAGGTGGTGGAGGGCAAGGAGATCAGTATCTACGACAAGCACTGCCTGGGGCTTTCCAGGGAGGAGGTGGAGGCCAATCTGGCGGCGGGTAAGCCTTTTGTGATCAGGCAAAATATCCCGAATGAGGGGAGCACCACTTTTCATGATGAACTTTACGGTGATATCACGGTGGAGAACAGTGAGCTGGACGATATGATCCTGATTAAATCCGATGGTTTTCCGACTTACAATTTTGCCAATGTGGTGGACGACCATACCATGCATATCACGCATGTGGTGCGGGGCAATGAGTATTTGTCCTCCTCTCCTAAATATGTGCGTCTGTATGACGCCTTTGGGTGGCAGGTGCCAGTGTATATTCACTTGCCCTTGATTACCGATGAAAATCACAAGAAGCTGTCCAAGAGAAGCGGCCATTCTTCTTTTGAGGATTTGCTGGAACAGGGATTTGTGACGGAGGCTATTATCAACTATATCGCGCTGCTGGGCTGGAGCCCGGAGGATAACCGGGAGATTTTCACACTGCAGGAATTGATTGAGAACTTTGATTACCATCGTATCAGCAAGTCCCCTGCGGTGTTTGATATCGTGAAGCTGCGCTGGATGAACGGTGAGTATATTAAAGCTATGGATTTTGAAGGGTTTTATGAGATAGCAGAGCCTTATCTGAAGGAAGCATTGCCCGGACAGCTTGATCTTAAAAAAATTGCCGCGATGGTCAAGACCCGCATTGAGGTATTTCCTGATATTGCCGGGCTGGTGGATTTTTTTGCTGAGTTGCCGGAGTATGATATGGCCATGTATACCCATAAGAAGATGAAAACGGATGCCGCCTCTTCACTGGAGGTGTTGACGGAAGTGCTTCCCATCCTGGAGGCTCAGGAGGATTACAGCAATGACGGGCTCTATCAGGCGCTGAGCGCCTATGTGGAGCGGAAGGGCTGTAAGAATGGCTATGTAATGTGGCCCGTGCGTACCGCTGTGTCCGGTAAACAGATGACGCCTGCCGGTGCCACGGAGATCATGGAGATTTTGGGCAAGGAGGAGTCCCTGCGCCGCATCCGCAGAGGCGTTGAACTGCTGCAAAATGCATAGGCCGATGCCGGAGATTTTAGCGCATCTCAGCGAAGAACAGCGCCGGGCGGTAACACACGGGGCGGGGCCCATGCTGGTGACGGCAGGCCCCGGCTCCGGTAAAACCCATGTTTTGACCAGCCGCATTCTGTATCTGGTGCAGGAGCGGCTGGTCCCTCCTGGCCAGATCCTGGTGATCACCTTCACCAGGGAGGCGGCCCGTTCCATGCAAAGAAGATATCTGGAAATATCCGAAAAGTTCCTTTATTCCGAAGAGGCCCAATCCGGGCAGGTCAGCTTTGGAACCTTTCATTCCTTCTTTTATCAAATTCTAAGAAGTTCCGAGAAATATACCCGTTATCGTATAATCGGAGAAGCAGAAAAGCAGAAACTTATATACCCGCTGCTGAAAGATATAAAAGTCAGGCGGGGAGAAAACGACAAATATTTTGATCCGGTGAGCCAGGAGGACGTAAAAAGCATGCTTTCTGCCATCAGCTTTGATAAAAATACGGGCAGGGTGCAGGAGGCTATGGGCCAGCTGCAGGAACCCTGGAGGGAATACTACTGCAAGATCCGGCAGGGATTCGAAAAGGAGAAAGAACAGCGCAGACAACTGGATCTGGATGACTTGCTGGTACTCACTGCCCGGGAATTGGGGCGGGACGCGGGTTTGCTGCAGTATTGGCGCTGCCGCTACCCTTATGCACTGGTGGACGAGTTTCAAGACTGCAACCCGGTGCAGTATGAGATTCTGAAAATGCTCTACCCAAAGGGAGGAAATCTTTTTGCTGTGGGGGATGATGACCAGGCCATCTACGGGTTTCGAGGGGCAGATCCCGGAATTATGCAAAGGTTTATGAAGGAATATATAGAGTCGGCTCCTGCTGCCGGAGCACAGGAGGAGATTGCCCATGTGGTACTGGGCAGAAATTACAGATGTGTTCAGAAGGTGGTGGATGTATCTGCCAGGGTTATTGCCTGCAATCGGCAACGGGTGGAAAAGCAATTTGCTTCCGGCAGAGAGACCGAAGGGAAAGTGCGAATTGTGGGTTTTATGGGAGGAAGGGAGGAGAGGGGCTATGTGCTGTCCCAATGTCGGGGCATGGAACCTTTGGAATTGGACCGGTGGGCCGTCCTGTTCCGTACAGGCAGTCTGTTGGCGGCCTTCGGGGCGGAACTGATGCAGGAGGGAATTCCTTTTGTAGTCAGGGAAAAGCTGAACAATATTTATGAGCATTTCGTTGTAAGGGATGTGATGGACTATTTTCGGGCGGCTTACGGTTGTAGAGAGCGGCAGCTTTTTCTGCGGATCTGGAACCGTCCCAGATTGCGGGTGGGAAGGGAGGCGCTGGATCACCCGGTGGTGGATTTCGAACATGTCAAAAAGTTTTACAGCGGGGCTTTCTGTCAAAATCCAAACGCTGTAAGGGATGTGGAGCAGTTTGAGAGAAAGTTGGAGCAGCTGCGGCGGTTTTCTCTGGAATTGGGAATCACCTTTATTCGAAGGGGCTTTGGATATGAGGAATTCCTGCGTCGCAGGGCCGGGGACAACCGGGAACTGCTGGAGAGTTGGTTGGAGGTGCTGGACTGGTTGGAGGGAGACTGCGCGGGATACAGGGATTTCCGGGAGTGGGAGCGCAGCCAGGAGAGTACAGCTCTCCGTATGTCTCAGGAAAGCAGTGGGAGTGTGTGTAACGCGGACAGGGAAAGCAGAGAAGGAGACGGATGCACAGGCATTGCAGGTAATGCTGCACAAAAAAAGGGCATACATATTTTGACCATGCATGCCGCCAAAGGCCTGGAATATGACAGAGTATTTCTGATGGACGTCAACGAAGGAAATATACCGAAGCTGAAAAGAGGCATCACCGTTACGGATTCTCTTTTGGAGGAAGAACGGCGTCTTTTCTATGTGGGGATGACCCGTGCCAGGGACAGCCTGGAACTCCTGTACCAGACCGGTACCAGAGAGCGTCCCAGGCTTCCCTCCACATTCCTGCAGCCACTGTTAGAACAACAGGGCGTATGACTTCCGGCGTCAGCTGTTACTCCTCGTCCGGCAGGATCTCGTCGAATTCCTGATTGTCCAGAAACTCGTCAAAGGCATCTGTCACCTTTTCATACTCCTCATCACTGTCAATGTAGTCCAGCTCCGGCTCTTCGTTGGGATCGTCGGGATTTTCACTGTAACGGTAGAACCATACTTCACCGTCCTGATTCTCCCCTTTCTCATCCAGAGGCAGCAGTACGATATAGTCCTGGCCCTCCACCTCCAGGATGGTTATGACGGCACATGTCACGTCCTGTCCGTTGTCCAGGGACAGTTCCACGGTCATTTCCTCATTGGGTTCTTCATTTTTTCCCATAATAAGTACCTCTCTTTCTGCGATGTATCGCCCTTATGCCTAAACCCCATCCTGCCCTGCCGGGCCAAATATTCAAGGGCTATGACGGTCACATCTTCATTGTACAATATTGCATTTTTTATTGCAATAAGATTTACAGACGGAAAAAAATAGGCTATAATCTGATTATAAGAAAATGAAATTCAGTGATGGAATCCGTCTGCCGGGAAAGACATCGGCAGGGGAGGACATGGGACTTTGGAACTACATATTTTTTCCGTCATCGGAGCCTGTATGATGGAAGGGAATATGCGGAACTCTAATTTAAGAAAGGAAAGCGTGGGCGATATGACATTTGAGAATTTTCCGCTCCCATATGGGGCATATCCCCTTGGACAGGGAATAGACGGCATCAGATTTTCTTTTCCCTCTCAGGAGGAAGACTGCGGCGTTCTGGTCTACCAGAGGGGAAGCGGAAGACTCTTGAAAAAGCATGCTTTCCGTCCCCAGGACAGGCTGGGCAGCATCCGCTACGGTGTGGTCACGGGCTTTCCGGCAGAGGGGATCAGTTATCTGTTTTACAGAGGGAATCAGGTGTTCCCTGACCGTTGGGGCCGGGCCTATGAACTTCAGGGGAAGTACGGTGCTCCCCGCAGCCCCGGAGATTATCGGGCGGTGATTGATGATGCTTCTTATGACTGGGGCGGTGATGCTTGCCCCAGAGTCCCCTATGAGGATGCGGTCTGTTACGGAATTCATGTGAGAGGCTTCACCATGCACGCCTCCTCCAAAGTTAAGGCCAGGGGAACCTTTGCCGGGATCGGGGAGAAGCTGGACTATCTGCAGGGCTTGGGGGTCACTACTCTGGAATTGCAGCCAATCTATGAACAGATAGAGATGGAGGATGCGCAGACATCTGAGGAATATAACAGGGAGCTTTATCAGCCCAGGGAGCCCCGGCTGAATTATTGGGGCTATCAGGAGGGATATTACTATGCCCCCCCAAAAGTGGTTATGCCGCCTCGGCAGATGCTGCCACAGAACTCAGGGAACTGGTGAAAGCGCTGCATGCCAGGGGGATGGAATTGATTCTGCAATTTTATTTCCCGGACCATATATCTACGGACGAGATATTGGACGTGCTTCGGTATTGGATTTGGGCCTATCATATAGACGGTTTTCACCTGATGGGGGGGAATCTGCAGGTCATGGCGATTGCGTCGGACCCGGCTCTCAGCGATTGCAAACTTTGGTATTATGATTTTCCCACAGAGCAAATCTACGGTTATCAAAAGATACCGGCCTATCGGAACCTGGCCGCCTATAATGACGGCTTTCAGCAGGAAATGAGACGGTTTTTGAAAGGGGATGAGGGCATGCTGCAGGGAGTGGCCCAAAGGATGCGCTGCAATCCCCTGCAGAAGGGCATAATCAATTATTTCTCGGATTATGCGGGCTTTACCATGATGGATCTGGTGTCCTATGACAGAAAGCACAATGAGGAGAACGGAGAGGACAACAGGGACGGCAGTGACTGTAACTTCAGTTGGAACTGCGGCGCGGAAGGGCCTTCCCGTAAAAAGCAGGTGACGGCGCTGCGGATGAAACAACTGCGAAACGCTTTTACCCTGCTGATGCTGTCCCAGGGGACCCCTTATATTTTCATGGGAGATGAGTTTGGGCGTACCCAAAAGGGCAACAATAATCCCTATTGTCAGGACAACGGTGTGACTTGGGTAAATTGGAGAGATTTGGAGAGAAGGAGGGTGCTGCACGATTATGTACAGGGATTGATCCGTCTGCGCAGGCGGTATGGCATCTTTCACCTGGAGCGGGAATGCCGATTGATGGACTACCGTTCTTGCGGAAGCCCGGATCTATCCTATCATGGTACGGAAGCCTGGAGACCTGCCTGGGAGCCTTACAATAGGCACATAGGCCTTATGCTCAACGGCGCTTATGGCGGAGAGGGGCAGGAGGATTGCTGGTATATTGCGGTGAATATGCACTGGGAAGGCCATGATTTCGCGCTGCCCAGATTGCCCAAGGGGCAGGTGTGGAGGAAGGTATTGGATACGGAAGAGGGAGAACAGGCAGAAGAAAAGGAGCCGTTAGACAGAAAAAGAGTGCAGGCTGCCGGGGAAGGGCAGACTGTGGGGACGAGCCCCAGGAGCATTACCCTGTATCAGAGCGTGCGCCTGTGAGGGCGGGCCGGCATGGAGCAGGATGGAAAAACGGACGGGCGGCCCAGTCACAAAGGCGCCTTTGCAGCATAGGATAGAGTAACAAACATGGATAGGAAGCATAGCGTATGAATTGTCTGATTATCCTTTTGCTGCTGGCCTGCGGCGGTGGTCAGTGCGGTCGCGGCTGCGGTTGTAACTGTGGCTGCGGATGTGCCAGAGGCGGCAATATGTGCTGTCGTGAGGACAGAGACTGCGGTGACATGTGCTGCCGGAGGGACCGCGACAATGACTGTCCCTGCATGGGAGAGGGCCGTGGCCCGGTGAGATGTTATGATGATCATGATCATCATGACCACCACGATCATCATGATCATCACGACCACCATGACTGCAAGCAGGGCGGTCCCGCCGCTTGGAACAGTTTCCCCAGTATTTCCGGCGGGGATACCTGCGGCTGTGATGCGGATTAGATACTACAGGAATAAGATGAAAAAAGCGAGAGCCCGCCTTAAACGGTCGGGCTTTTGCCTTGTCTTTTGGGAGGTTTTGTGCTATAATTCGGATAAAGTTCTGTGACAGAAATGACTTGAGGAGGTATGTGGCTATGGCGAAGGACAAATATGTTGCGTATGTATCCACCTATACAATGGGGGATAGCCATGGTATCAGAGTTTATGATGTGGATATGGAAAAGGGGCGGTTCACGGAAAAGGATAAGGTGGAAATTACCAACTCTTCCTATGTGACAATCTCTCACAATGGGAAATGCCTGTATTCCATTACGGATTTTGGCGTGGAGGCATACACCATTATGAAGGACGGCAGCCTGGAACTGCTGAATTTTGCTCCCATCAACGGGATGAGAGGCTGTTATCTGTCCACGGACTACACGGACAAGTACCTCTTTGTTGCCGGTTACCATGACGG
>Ga0224742_10036_pt1 | contig 24308 bp, 20 predicted proteins | sample LIM_E_Water_Neg_FD_161631 | JGI IMG/M metagenome (GOLD analysis project Ga0224742, IMG submission 161631) | Enriched cells from gastrointestinal tract of the lab mouse from Pacific Northwest National Laboratory (PNNL), Richland, Washington... | ecosystem: Host-associated > Mammals > Digestive...
GAAATTTAAAGTAACTGTTACAAAGGTCGTTCCGACAGTATTAAACTTAAATGAGGAAAAGCCGATTACCGTAAAGAAAAATGAACTGGAATGGATTACATTCAAAGCATCTGAAAAAGCAAGATATAAGTTTACATCTGGAAATGCGAATGTGCAGCTTCAAGAGAAAAAGGGATCATCTGCTTCCAATGAAAAAGTTTTGGAAAAGACAGATGACGCAGTAATATATCGGTTAAGCTTTACGGGAGAAGGTGACAGCGCACAGGCAAAAGCAAAAGTAACAACTGTGAATGCAGCAGCGCTTCCTGCAAATGGAACATTTAAAGTGCCAGCAAACGATACCACATGGTTTACATATACAGCAGATAAGGCAGCAGTATATGTCTTTGCGTTAAAGCAAGGTGACGCAGACGCCGCATTTGCGCTTTATCAGTCAATGACAGACAATACATCACTTGGTACAAATACGCAGTGGATTGAAAAAGACGGAAAGATTTTGCTGCGTGTGGCAAATAATACAGATAAAGAACTGGAATATAAGCTGACAGTAACAATCAAAGAACCTGTAAAGAATGAAACATTACAATTTACAAGTTCCTATGAAACACAAACAATTAATTTTGAAGTACCAGAAACAGGTACTTATAAAATTATTGGATATACAATGGATAAAGGACAGTTTAATGTAAGATATAACAAAAATAATATGTCATTGGGTAGTTTCTATGTGTATGATTACAATAGCGACAGAAATAATGCACAAATTAGAACAACTCGACTTTTGACAAAAGGTGATACGATAGAAATTTCTGTAGAGTCCAATAGATCGGGCAGCCACCATGTGACAATTATAGTTGAATTAGATGGGACACCGATTCTATTAACGGATAAGGTAGAGGAAACATATCGCCTTGCGCCAAATGGTTATATGTATTTTGAGTATACCGCAGCAAGCGATACCATGTATTCTTTCGCACTGAATGGAAACTATATTTCCTGCAGTATGGCGGATGAAAATGGAGAATTTAATCAATTTTTTGGCACGAAAAAAGATATTATGCTGCAATCTGGTGAAACGGTTTTACTAGAAGTAAGAAATACATACAATAGTGAAACAGAATTTACGCTGAAAGTAAACCCGCCTATCCAATTGACAAATATTCCGGGAGTGAAAACATATATTCTGCCTCAAAATATGTACAATTATTTTGAATTTGCTGCCGAAAATGATGGAATATACAATTTTTCCTTTACAAGTCAAGATTCAAGTAGTTGGTGTTATTATACAGATGAAAATGGTGAATGGAATCAATCTTTTAGCAGTAACAATGGAAAAACTTTTAATATGAAATCAGGAGAGAAGATTTTATTAAGAATCCAAAGTTATAGTGGAGAACCAGAATGTACATGGAAGATAGGCATACCTACACAGTTAACAGGTGAGGTGGAAGAAACATATCAACTTGAATATGGTTATACATATTTTGAGTATACTGCTGCAGAAGATGGGAATTATATTGTTTCATTTACAGGGAAAAATACAAATTCTTGTTCTTATGCAGATGAAAATGGAAATTTTAATGCATCTTTCTATAATGATAAAAACTTTACCATGAAAGCGGGAGAGAAACTGTTTTTGCGTGTATATGCCTATTCCGAAGAGTCGGAGTGTACATTAAAAGTGGAAATGCCTAATAAAATTTCAGGTGATGTAAAAGAAACAGGTTCATTAATGTATCAAGAAAGTGCGTATTATGTATATACAGTGGAAAAAGATGCACGATATGATGTTATTGTAAATGGAATGAATGGCTATTAAATTAATGAAGATGGCAATTATAATTCTTTTGATGAGAAATGTTTTCAACGAAAAGCAGGAGAAGAAATTCTGTTAAAAATAACAAATTACTATTCAAATGATGAAGCAAAAGAATATACATTGGAAATCAAAGAGATCAATGCCGATCCAGTAACAGCATCAAATGAAGAATCAGGAACACTTAAACCAAGTGAAAATATTTACTTTGAATATACAGCAGAAAAAGAAACACAATATACTTTTGTAACCAGCGGAAATATAAATTGCGAATATGTAAATAAGAATGGTGATTTTGATTATTATAGTGACAATTATATTTTTGATATGGAAATAGGTGAAAAACTGTTATTTAGGTTACAAAATAAATCAGATAATGTATTACAATATACATTCGCAGTAAAAGAACTTTCTATAAAAGAATTACCAGAAACAACAGAGGAAACGAAATATACTATTCCGTCTGAAAGCAATGGGTGCTATTTAGAGTATACTGCAATAGAAAATGGAATTTACACCTTTACAATTAATGGTGAAAATATTTCAAGTTATTATAGTAGTGAAAGTGGTAATCTCATTAATTCATTTACACGTGGAGAGAAAACATTTTCTTTGGAATCAGGTAATAGATTTTTTATAAAAATCATAGCACTTGGTTCTAACCCTTCAACTGAATTTACAATACAGATAAAGAAAGAAAATCCAGATAATTTTGTTTCTTTAATCGTAGATGAAGAAAAATCATTGGAATTTACAAGCAAGAGTCAGGTAGAATGGTTATCTATGCAAATACCGGAAGATGGCAGTTATAAAATAATTGGCAGAAATAATGATAATGCTGACTTTTATATAGAACAGTTAAAAGATAATTCTTATAATTATCCGCTATATGTTTCCGCAAATGGAAGTAATTGGTCAGGTATTTATGATTTACAAGCCGGTGATTATATATACTTTAAGGTTTATCCAAGTAGTGATAGTTCATCAGAAGATACATTTCAACATACAGTAACCATACTTGCAGAAAAATACTAAACAGAAAAAATACTATAAAATAATAGAAAAATGGAATTGTAAATATAAAATACTAAAAAATAATGTTACAGATTAGTTTTAAAAAACATGGATAATTAAGAAATTGTTGGAAAATATTGTATTTTTATATTATATTGTTGTAACATTGAATAAGTCGAATAATATATTGTAGAAATTACTTTATTTTTCGACAGTCTTGTAAATAAGATTCTTTACAATTCCTAAAAATCAATAATATAGAAGCTGTCACTCTAAGGCAACAAGGAGCAAGATATTTATTGTAAAATAAATACAATAGAAACGATATCTTAAATATTGATTCCTTAGTGTGGCAGCTTCTTTATATTATCCAACAAATTTAGTTACAATTCACACTCATGCCAGTTTTTATTAGCTTATAAGTTACTGAGGTGTGAATTATAACAGATTTTGCACACAAAATGCTAAAGTAAAAAAGTGAAAGTTTTTAGCATTTTGGCGCATAATTCCCACTACTTTGGCGTGGGTGTGAAAAGTAACCAAATTTATACTAAACGCCAAAAATAATTAAAAAGTGTTATTGCGAAGGAAAGGGTAACATGGTATGATTTATAATGTACCAAACCATCAGAAATGCTTAGAAATTATATAATGAAACAAACGGATTTAGAAGTATTAAGAAGGCATAAAATAGCAGCAAGAGCAGATTCTATAAATGATTTTGAGCAGGCTGTTGGGTTGTTGTCTATGCATCGAAATAATGAGTAGGAAAAGAAAATAAAATTATGTGATTCATATGAAGTAACTTTATCTTGCATAAGTAGACAATATGTGTTATGTAGAAAAGAAAATCCGATTGTTGTCGAGAATAAGTAATAAATTTATAGTACATATATACAGAAAGAGGAGTAAAAAATATGGGAAAAGCAGATAAAAGTATGAAAGCGTTTCTTGAGATACCCGAAATTTTTTCACAATTATTTAATGTTGCTGTATTTGGCGGAAAGGAGGAAATTAAACCAGAAGATTTGTCCGAAACAAATCCAGTATTGGATGCTGTTCTGGAACTCCCAGAAAACGAACTGGACTATGTAGAAAGAGTGCGGGATGTAGTAAAAACATCAGATCTTGGAATCTCTTTTCGTATCATCCTTGGTATGGAGGAACAGACAGATATTCATTATTATATGCCTGTCCGTGATATGCTGATGGATGCCATAAGTTATGACAGCCAATGCCGCAGAATCGCATCAACTGCCAAAGAAAAAAGAGAAAACTTTCAGTATAGCAATGGCGTACCAAAAGGGACATATATAATGCCAGTGATATCCCTAATTCTATACGTAGGTTCCAAAAAATGGGATGGTCCGACGCAGCTTTATGATATGTTTGATATTCCCGAAGACCGCATAGAGTGGGCAAAGCAATATATTCGCAATTATCCGATAAATTTAATTGATGCACGCCATATGAGCGAAGAACAAATCAATCAATTTCAGGGTGATTTAAAAGCGTTTTTTAGTGTACTGCCAAACCGTTTTAACGCCGAAAATTTAAAGGGTGTTATTGCGAAGCATAGGGAAACATGGTATGCTATTAGTACAATAAAGAAGGATAAACGATTTGTAGAATATATTAATGAAAAATCGGATAAAGAAATCGCAGGAGGTGTTTCTATGGATGTTACATTGGATTATATTGAAGCTAAAGGAAAAAAAGAAGGTGAAAGAGTAGGAAAAAGGGAAGGAATTAATATAACAGGAAAGTTGTATAAAATTCTATTAGCAGATAATCGAATAAGCGATTGGGACAAAGCGTTAGAAGATGAAGGATATATGATGGAATTATTTGATGAATATGCATTAAATGATAAAGAAGATGATTAGGTAATATAATGTACCCTATAAGGTGGACACGGCAAGAGGAAGGGATTGCTTGAAATGTTGATTACCGCTAGGGGAAATAATATATGATTGCTAGATCTGAAATAACTGATGGAATCCCAAACCGTAGACACTTTGCAAAAAGGAAATACCCAAAGAAATGGACACATAAGTTCATTGTTTGTCAATCAGACTGTGGACATAAGGCAAAAGGGAATGACCCTGGAAAGTGGACAGTAGAAAAAAGGTAATGAATCTCCAAAAATGGACAGCAGTAAAAGGGACAATAACAATAAAGTGGACATTGGGGTATTTTTAAGTTCAAGGGCATCTGATACAATAAATGACAGATTGGAGAGGATGCAATGAGGGAATATACGGCAAAGGAAATGAAACTGCTGAAAGCAAATCCATATACTTTTAAAGTGACGAAAAATAAGCTTTATTTTACGGTTGCATTTAAGGAAGCATTCTGGACTGCTTATCAGGCGGGAATGGCACCGAGAAAGATACTGGAGGATCTTGGATATGATCTTGAAATGTTTGGGCAAAAGCAAATAGACAGCATGGTGCAGAGAATTAAATATCAGGTGCAGAGCGGAAATGGATTCAGACAGGGTGAAAACCGGACACGGCGAAAAAAAGATGAACTGAGTATACCAGAAGGGGCATCCATAGAATCAAAAGAGGCTCTGGCAGACATAATGAATGAAGTAAAATATCTGCGTCAGGAAGTGGAGTTTCTAAAAAAAATTATGAAAACAGAAAATACAGCAGCGAGGAAATTATGATGAGTTCCGGGTGGAAATTTGAAGTAATACAGAAAACGCTGCTGGAAGAAGACAATAAGTTAAATGTAAGTATGCTTTGTGATATATCAGGTGTTTCGCGTTCCGGATATTACAGATGGGTAAATGCCGCGAATGTCAGGAAAGAGAGAGAAAATAAAGACAAAGAAGATTTTGGACTGATTGTGAAAGCATACAACCAGCGTGGATACAGTAAGGGAGCCCGTGGAATATATATGTGCATGGTTCACTGGGATCCGCCGGTTTTAATGAACCTAAAGAAGATAAGGAGACTGATGGATAAATATGGACTGGTGTGTCCCATAAGAAAAGCGAATCCATACAGAAGGATGGCGAAAACTCTAAAAACAAATACCGTTGCGGACAACCTATTGAAGCGCAGATTCACAGAATATGGACCAAGGAAGGTGCTGTTGACAGATATCACATACATACCATATAATGGAACATTTGCGTATCTATCGACAATTCTGGATGCATATACAAAACAGATATTGTCCTATGTTGTGAGCGATTCCCTAGAGGTGGATTTTGTACTGGAAACAGTAAAGAAGCTGGTAAAGGAACACGGAATTGAACTAACAAAAGAAACATTAATCCATTCTGATCAGGGATGCCACTATACAAGTGCCAGTTTTATACAGTTAGTCAATGATAAAGAATTAAGGCAGTCCATGTCAAGGAAAGGGAATTGTTGGGACAATGCTCCACAGGAAAGCTTTTTCGGTCATATGAAGGATGAAATTGATGTCAGTGGATGTACAAAATACAGGGAAGTAAAAACAGTAATTGATGACTGGATGGATTATTATAATAATGAGCGTTACCAATGGCAGTTGGCGAAGCTGTCACCCAATGAATACTATAGGTATATAACGACAGGAATATATCCACTAAAGGGAATTGTAAATGAAAGGGAAGCAGAACGCATATTCCCTGCAACAAAATAAAAAATTTGTCCTTGACAAGGGGTACAGTTTATAATATATAAATGAAAAATCAGTAAAGGGGCTGTCGTAAAAAGCTTGATTATACGATATATAGTATAAAACGCAGCATTAGTCTATTTTGTATATGTTTTTCTAAATGCGACAGCCTCGTTGAATTGATTAAAAATTTTTTTTAATAAAAGATAAGAATTGTAATTTGAAAATCGCATAATCCCTTATATGAAATAAATGGTGTCAATTTTGAAATATAAATAATTGATCAAATCAAAAGGACTGTCGAGAAAATGTAGTTAGTGCGCATCAACATAAAAAGTAGTGAAATTAATTAGTGATTTTAAACGACAGACAAAACGGTTCTGGAACATACATATATTTAGTGTTATTTTATAATCCTCCGATAAACAAACGCTCTCCCTTTTTTCCCTATTCGCTCCACAATTTTCGTTTCCAGCAGGATATTTAATAATGTTGCTGCGCTGCGCTGCGAAATTTTTGCAGCCAGTGCCAAGTCTTTAGAAACAAATTCTTCTGCCAGCGTTTCAGGCAAAAACTGTGCATAATCTGCCGCAGTGTCAATCCGCACCTCGTTATAAATATCAACAGGAATCCCGTCCATACGTGAAGAACCTTTCTTTTTATTGGTGCTCCATCCGTTTAAGTATCGTGTTTCCTCAACGTCAATCAATGAAATAATAAAATGTAAATTTGGTCTGTGAATAAACATTTTTATGCGGTAGAGTTCCGGAATAATCTGATAGATCGTTCCCTTTTTGGGGGATTTTCGTTTCGGGGTTAATTCGCCAGTTTCCATATCCATCCATATCAGCCATTTTATATGTGCAACGGGATAAATGATTGTGACCTCATGCTGTTCTAAGAAAAAATCTAGTTTATTGCGCATTGTATTAAAATTTCTAGTCTGCACTTCAAAAATTTCGCCATCAATACAGATATCCGCTACATAGGCGCCAATTTTAATTTCATGATAAATTGGATTTGGTGCATAATAATATTTTAACACACTGTGGATTGTTTTTTCCCGCAATGTGCCAATACCTTTTTGCCCTTGCAGCGCACCGATCATTTTATAACACGCTTCCGAAAAAAGTTGTTTGTCAACAGTACCATAATTCATAAATTCCATTCTGCCTCCGTTTTCGTATTCGTCAGCGGTGCTGCGCCTACTAATAATTATACATAACAATATTTTTTTTTCAACGAAATAATTGCAAAAATCAGGAATGGCAGGGGTTTATTGTTATAATCTTTCGCTAAAGCACTATAAAATTTATATACTTTTTCCTTGAATTAAAGCGATTTCATGGTAAAATTTAGTATATGGGTGGTTATACTGTTATCAGTCAGCATTTCACCAAGGCTCAATTGTTACAAGGCAAATGAACTCGGATATAAAGGACGGTGGTAGTAATGGGCATAATCAGGAGTAAATATTATGGAATTATCAGAGGCGTAACGGTTGGGACTGCATTTTTTCTGCAAATTGCTACGATGATTCTTTTATCCATGTATCTGCTGCGGTCGGCGGTTCTTGTATACTTTGCATTTGAATTAATTAGTGTTCTAACGGTATTTGTGCTTGTCAATGACGCAGAATCTTATAAAATGACGTGGATTATTATAATTTTAGTAATTCCAGTTGCTGGCTTGTTTTTATATTTTATGTGGGGGCGGCGGCGGAAAAATTCCAAATATTTTAAACGCTTTCGTGCGTGTGACAAACAAATGAAACAGAGTCTAACACAAAATGAAACAGTTGTACAGGATTTAGAGAAATGTCATCCCAATAAAGTACAGATTACACGGTATCTGCGCAAAGAGGGATTTCCAATTTACAATAATACAAAGGTGACATATTATAAAGTCGGCGAGGATGTTATGGAAGCAATGCTGCAAGATTTAAAACGAGCCGAAAAATTTATTTTTATGGAATATTTTATTGTGTCAGACGGAAGAGTGTGGGAAAATATTTTAGATGTGTTGACACAGAAAGTGAAAGAGGGCGTGGAAGTCAAACTACTTTTCGATGATTTCGGGACACTCCGCATTAATACACACGCTTTCCGAGAAGAAATCAAAGCGCGTGGCATAGAAATGAGTATTTTTAACCCGATTCATCACGATATTGCGACATTGTCATTTAATTATCGCAATCACCAGAAAGTAACAATAATTGATGGAAATATTGCATTTACTGGTGGTTTTAATCTGGCTGACGAGTATGCAAACTATATTGTGCGGTTTGGGCATTGGAAAGATTCGGGTATCCGATTATACGGAGAAGGTGCTTATAGCTTTACTTGTTTTTTCTTTGAAATGTGGCGAGAATGTAATCATAATACGGCTATTAAAGAAGAGGATTATCGTCCTAGTATTTTAGTAGAGGAAAAAGGTTATGTGCAGCCTTTTATGGGTGGGCCGCACCGAAATCCGCATAATCCAGTAGAGGGTGTATATACGCGCATGATTAACAAAGCACGCGACTATATATATATTACAACGCCTTATTTAGTATTGGATCAGAAAATGCTTGAAGATTTAACGAGTGCAGCAGAAAGCGGCGTAGATGTGCGTATTATTGTACCTAAGATATATGATAAATGGTATGTTTATATGGTGAATGTATCAAATTATGGAAGATTAATGAGTGCAGGTGTTCATGTATATGAATATCAGTCGGGATTTATTCATGCAAAAAATGTAATTGCCGACGACGAATGTGCAGTATGCGGCACCATTAATATGGATTACCGAAGTTTTTACCTTCATTATGAGTGTGGTGTATTTCTAAGTGAAATGAGTGCTATTTTTGATATGAAGGAAGACTTTCTGCACACATTAAAATTATGTAAGGAAATGGATTTGGAAAGTTGGTCAAAACGTCCGGTGATGCATAAGCTGGTACAAGGAACACTGCGGGTGCTTTCGCCGCTACTGTAATATACTAAGGAACTGTTAACAAATTACGCATGACAATTACTTGTCTAAATGTCCATCTGCGGCATCAGAAAATTTTGACATAAGGCATTGCTCTTAATGCCTTTGCCTCCTATGCCTGCGATTTTTTTCTAATTACAAAGTATTTTGCATAGGAACATTTATACGGCGTACTTGTCATAAGTAATTTTTGAACAGTCCCTTAGTATAATCATATGCACAACCGAAAATTGCCGCTTTGCAGCGTGCAGTTAACGCATCCAGACAGCAAATCTTTTACTGTTTAGTATAAATGGAATGGCATAAATATAATCAAAAATAAAGTATTATACTACATAACGCCAGAATTTACTGCACTACACTGGTTATACGTATATGGTTGGCGTTCTGTAGTCAGGTGACTCGGAAATTTTAACTGTTAAACAGTATAAAATATAAATAAAAATATAATATGGAGGTATCCAATATGGGTGAAAACGAATTAAAGGAAGTATTGAAAGCGCATGGTCAAGATCATATTTTTGCGGCTTACCAGAAGTTGGATGAAGCAGGGAAGCAGAAGCTGGCGGCGCAGGTAGCAAACATTGACTGGCAAATAGTAGAAATGGCAAAACAGGGAGAACATACGCAGGAACGCGGTAAGTTAGAGCCGTTGTCGGCATTGGAAATTGCAGATATTGAGAAAAATAAGGCACAATATCAACAGACTGGACTTGAGGCAATCCGTGCTGGAAAAGTTGGTGCTGTGCTGCTTGCCGGCGGTCAGGGTACACGTTTAGGTTCAGATGGCCCGAAAGGCAAGTATAATATCGGAATCACAAAAGAAGTGTTTATTTTTGAACGCTTAATTCGCAATTTGCAGGAAGTAACAGAACAAGCAGGATGCTATGTGCCGCTCTATATTATGACAAGCGACAAAAATCATACAGAAACAACTGCCTTTTTTGAGGAGAAAAATTACTTTGGTTATCCCAAGGATTATGTGAAATTTTTCCAACAAGAAATGGCACCATCTGTTGATTTTAATGGAAAGCTTTATATGGAAGCAGCGGATTCTCTTTCGCTTTCTCCCAATGGCAACGGCGGTTGGTTTTATTCTATGGTAAAAACAGGTGTGATTGCGGATGTGAAGGCACGCGGTGTGGAGTGGCTGAATATTTTCGCTGTAGATAATGTTTTACAGCGGATTGCTGATCCAATTTTTGTGGGCGCTACATTGGAATCCGGATGCGTAAGTGGAGCAAAAGTAGTGAAAAAAGCAGATCCACATGAAAAAATTGGCGTGCTTTGCTTGGAAGATGGCAGACCTTCGATTGTCGAATATTATGAAATGACCGACGAGATTATAAATTCTCGTCAGGAAAACGGAGAACTATCTTATAATTTTGGTGTTATTCTAAATTATCTGTTTCGTGTGGATAAATTAGAGGAAATTATGAATGCTAAAATGCCGGTGCATATTGTAGAGAAGAAAATTCCATACCGTAGCCAAGATGGAGAAATGGTAAAACCGGAAACGCCGAATGGTTACAAATTTGAACTTTTAGTGTTGGATATGATACATTTATTTGAAAACTGCCTGTCTTATGAAGTAGTACGTGATTATGAATTTGCGCCAATAAAAAATAAAACAGGCGTTGATTCTGTGGAAAGTGCACAGGCGTTATTAAAGAAAAATGGCATAGTGCTCTAAGGCTGTTTGGCAAAGATAAACAGCCTTCAATGAGCTAAATTTTAATCTATTCTGTTTAACCGTTAAAATTTCCGAGTAACCTGACTACATAATGTCAGCCTTATATGTTTAACCAGTGCAGTATGATAAATTATGACGTTATGTAGTACTGTAGAAACACAGAATGAAAAGGAGATAAAAACATGATTAAAAATGTAATTTTTGATGTAGGAAATGTTTTGGTGAATTACCGTTGGCGTGCATTAATGGAAGAATTAGGGCTTTCCAAAGATTTGCAACAGATATTTGAGGAGAAAGTATTCGGAAGTCCTTGGTGGGGAGAACTCGATCACGGTGTAATGGAGGAATCGGAAGTATTAGTGCTGTTACGCGGTGAAATTCACGGATATGAAAAAGAATTTGACTTAATCTGGGATAACAGGGATAAGCTTGTGACGCCATATCCATATTCTGTACCGTGGATTTGGGCATTAAAAAAGAAAGGATTGAAAGTTTATCTATTGTCCAATTATCCTAAGAGTATGTTTGCGCTTCATACAGAGTGCGGGTGTTTTCCGTTTTTAAATAGTGTTGATGGGCGTGTGGTTTCAGGATATGTGAAAATGATAAAACCCAATCCAGATATTTACCAATATTTGCTGGATCAATATCAGCTCAAACCTACGGAGTGCGTTTTTCTTGACGATTTGGAAAAAAATATAGAAACAGCGCGTGCTATGCGGATGAAGGGAATTGTATTTCAAAGTTATGAACAGGCGTCGGAAGAATTAAATCGCTTAATAGATCAGGCACAAGAAAAATAATATAATAGAAAAATAAGAATTAAAATGAAAATAAAAAGAATAAACAGGCGTAAAACAAAAACAGTAAATAGGGAGTGGAAAGTACATGAGATTTGTTGTACAGCGTGTTATAGAAGCACAAGTTGCTGTAGAGAACGATATTATTGGTAAAATTGGGCATGGTTTGCTTTTATTTGTGGGCGTGTCAGATTCCGATACAACACAAGTCGCAGATAAGATGATTGACAAGGTGACAAAGCTGCGTATTTTTGATGATGCAGACGGAAAAACAAATTTGTCGAGTGCTGATGTGAATGGTGCGTTTCTGATAATATCGCAATTTACACTCTATGCCGACTGTCGTAAGGGAAACAGACCATCATTTACAGCCGCAGGCAAGCCGGAACAAGCAAATGCATTGTATCAATATATAATTGAAGAAATCCATAAAAAAGGCTTTCCAGTAGAGCATGGCATATTCGGTGCGGATATGAAGGTATCACTGATAAATGACGGGCCGTTTACTATTGTGTTAGAATCCGATGATATTATGGGGAAGTGTTAAATATGTTTTTTACTTTTTTCTCGGAGTGGAACTGGCAAAATGTTCTTATTAGAATCTTTTGTTCATTATTAATCGGCGCAATAATTGGATTGGATCGTGGTGTCAAACGGCGGGGCGGTGGGGCACGCACAACAATTACTGTCTGTCTTGGTGCTACAATGATTATGATTATGGAACAATATATGGAGCAATTGTATCCAGACCGCTTTGATATCTCAAGAATTGCCGCACAGGTAATCAGCGGTGTAGGTTTTCTGGGTGCAGGTTCCATATTGATATCTGGGCATCAGATAAAAGGTCTGACTTCAGCGGCAAGCATCTGGACTTGTGCCTGTATTGGGCTTGCCGTGGGAATTGGGCTGATTGACGGTGCTGTTGTGTTAACAGTTTGTTGGCTAATTGGTGTACATATGATACCTTATATAGAAGAAAAATTGTATCGACACTCTCGGTTTATGACGCTTTATTTGGAAACAGAGGACGGAAAGGCAATTACTGCTGTATCAAGAAAAATTAAAGGAGATCATTGTTTTATTGATACATTTGATGTGGATAAGCCTAAAGCAAAGGGACAGCCTTATCAAATAACAACAACATTCCGCATTCCAAAAGGAGTCAATAAGGAAGCATATATGCGCGCACTACAGGAGTTAAATGGTGTAAATTCAGTCAATGAAATATAGGATAATGGGGGATTTCTATGAAACAAAAATTGGATAGAACATTGGGAATGTATTCGTCATTGATGATTAGTATTGGAACGATGATAGGTTCCGCTATATTTGTCTTGGCAGGTACGAGTTATCAGGTAGCAGGGCCAGCGGCTTCGCTGGCGATTTTCTTGGCTGGTATTGCGGCGGTTTTTACAGGTTTTTCATTTGCGGAATTGGTGACGGTTGTGCCCAAAGCAGGCGGAGGCTATGTCTATGTAAAAGAAGCGACAGGAAATAATATTATCGGTTTTATTTGCGGCTGGGGATTCTGGCTAGGCTATGCAATGTCATGCGGACTGTTTGCATTGGGATTCGGCAATTTTATTAACTATATTTTTCCGTTTATCCCGCAGATGGCAGCGGCATATTTTCTGATCGTTTATGTTGCCATTACCAACATCAAAGGGGCAAAAAGTTCAGGAAATTTACAGAATGTCATCACTACAATTTTAATTGGTTTACTGCTTTTATATGTAATTATTGGTGTATTTCATCTGGATATTGAAAACCAGAAACCTTTTAATCCTAACGGGATGTCTGGCGTTTTCAATGCAATGGGATTTCTATATATGACATATATCGGGTATGGATTGATTACAACGGCAAGTGAAGAGGTTATTGAACCAGAAAAAACCATTCCAAAAGCAATTTTAATCTCCATTGCGGCAGTTATTTTTATAAAAACTTCAGTCTTTTTTATTGGAAGCGGTATTTTGCCTTGGACACAACTTGTTCCAGAAGTAACGAGTACGCCGTTAATTGACACAGCGGTGCATATGGGTGGTGCAATTGGTGGATATTTGTTTGCCTTTGCAGGATTGCTCGCTACACTTTCTTCAATAAATACTGCGGTAATGGCATCTTCACGTACGTCGTTTGCGATGGCACGCGATAATCGTTTACCAAGCTTATTTAAAACAATTAACCGCACAACAAAAACACCTGTTTTTTCAATTATCATAACTTCTATTATTGTTGTAATAGCCGTAACTATCAAAGATCTTGAACATATTTCCACTGTAACAAGTATTTTTTCGCTGACAGGTTACAGCCTTGTCAACGTTGCACTAATTATATTTCGTAGAAAAAAGCCGGAACTGGAACGGAAGTTTAAGGTACCGCTGTATCCAATAACACCGATTCTTGGGATTGGCGTCAATCTGTTTTTGATTTTCCAGCTTGCAATTTCAGACCTCCCAGCGCTGGTAATCGCAGTTTCTGTAATTGCAGCAGGTATATTGTATTATTATCTGGTTCTGCCAAAGCTTAAATATGCTTCAAAGGGTATTGCGACAGTAGATATTCCAGAGATTAAAGATCATAAAGAAGATAAAACAAACGAAATTGTGATTCCAGTATCTAACCCAGCAACAGCAGATGGGCTGTTAAATTTTGGAAAAACCATTGCAATTGCAGAAAAAAATACAACAGTAATTCCAGTAAAAGTAAACGTAATACCAGATAATCTGCATACAATAGCAGACTATGATACAATGGTGCAGACAATGAACAGTCAAGAAGGTATTATCCAGAAACTAAAAGAGCATGAAAAAGAACCCTATATGAAACCTGTGCTGATTAATTCGACAGATGCTTTCCATGCGATTATGTCAGTTGTAAAGCGCGAGCGCAATCCTTTGGTAATTATGGGCTGGCATGGTGCAGGATTAATTAAATATATGCATGGAAATATTACATATCGGATGTTGCAGGAAGCGCCGGCAGATGTTGGTATCTTAAGAATACACAACGAGAATAGGAATTATAAGAAAATTTTATTCCCTTATGGAGGCGGTAGATATTCCAAGATGACCGCAAAGGTGGTAAATCGTATTGCAAAGGCATATAAGGCAAGTATTACGCTGTTAAATGTTGTCGATCACGAGGAGGATATTCAGGAAACGGAGCAGAATTTGCATAAATCTGCTGCAAAATTCGACCAGCCTACAGAAATTATGGTGTGCAGCGGCGGTCTGGTCGAAACGGTAGTGCGGTTTTCCGATCAATATGATTTAATTGTAATGGGTGCTTCGCTTGACTGGGGCATTCAGGAAATGGTAACAGGAATGCGCACAGATAAAGTGATGGAGCAGGCACAATGTTCGGTTTTAATTATTAAAAGCTATGATATTTTTCTCCAGCGAAAAAATGTGCGTGGAGCAATTCATAAAACAAGAAATGCAATACATAATTAAGGAATTGTAGGAAAATAAGGTAACAGTTCCTTATTGTGTGTGGGGGGGAGCAAATTGGAAGAACAATCACAGGGATATTTTGAGGAAGCACTGTCAAATTTTACAAAAGATTTTGCATATGGTGGCGCAATAAGGCATTTGGTCGATCATGGGTATACAGTCGATCGGATTATTAAGGAATTTCAGTATCCGATTTCAAGAGAATCCATTGAAAAAATTGTAAACCAATATCTGAAAGAGAAGTCCAAATAGAGAAATCTAAATAGAAAAATTAGAGGATTATTTAACAAGATGAAATCATAAACAAAATAGGGGATTTTATGGCATTGACACAACTTCAGGAATTAGAATTAAATAAAAGAGTCGATAAAATACTGCACGCGCCCGCCAGTTCACCTGTGGGCGGGCAGCAGTTGGAAATGGTTTTTGCTGCGGATATGACAGCAGACAGGGCATTTGTTGAAGAAGCGTTTCGAGAATCGGCTGCTGCGCTAAAAGCACATGACCGCATTTTTCAGAATGTACGCAGTAATGTCGTGTATTGGGGCAGCGAGGATATCACGACAACCGTAATGCCGCTTTCCTTAATCCACATTGGGAAGGCTTTTGCAGATGATTTTGTGGATAAGTTCACAGGCGATGTGGATAGTGCTCCGTATTTTGATGTGTTATGTGGATATTGTAAGCTGTTTCATGCCAGAAGTCGGTGTATTTTGGTATTCACTACCTGCGAAGCAGACAAACTTCTGGTAAAAGATTGGGATAAAGCAGTGGAAAACTTAAACCCATTTCTTAAATATCGGATACTGCTTATCACACCAAAGAAAATGGTTACGGGAAGCGAATTGCTGCTGCGGTTTATAAACATTACCTAATAACGCTGACTTATAATCAATTGTTTGTTATCTGTGGTATTTCTAGTTCTTTCTGTGTAATTCGATTAGAAAGATAGCGGAAAGACCCATCTGAAAATGGCTGTACAACAACTTGGTTTGTAAATGCGCAGTCGGAATGATAGTCAATCCAAACACCATCAACGGTCAGGGTGATTGTTCCGTCTGCGTGTTCTTGATAAGCTACTACTTCACCAAAGGGAGGATAAGGAGCCGCATAAATCACTTCATACAAATACGTATTTGTATGCTCGTCATATCCGCACGCCGCGCGCAGTTGTTCAGTCGATACCAGAAAATATGTGGTCATAATATCTTCAAAAAGCGGCGCAGGAATCCCTGCATTTTCTATTTGAAGGTTTTTGCCTGTGTCTTTGCGGTAAATATCTGCGAACATACACGGCATTAAAATCTTTTCTATTGTATTTTTATCCCAGTTTGTAACAAGTAGATTATAATTGACATAGCTAAGTCCTGTAATATATTTTTTGGTCAGCGCTCTGCATTGATCGGATAGCGGTTTAATTCGCCAGTATTGCCGTGCGCTTCCATGAGCGACAGTAACCGCATAAGTATAGATAAAATATCCCTTTTCGGTAAGTTTCAGCTCTGCGACATCATTCATAGAAATCGTTCGTATCAGCGGATTGCCGTCATATTGCCATCCAATTCCAACATAATATGTTTGCAGTTTTTTCTCACGAGATATAAAGGTAAATGCTCCGATATAACCGTCCGAATTTACATTGAATATTGTAACTTCTGCGTTTATTTCTGCCTGATATGCAGCATAAAAATCTAAAACTTTCTGATAATTTTCCATATTGATATCGTCTGAAACACTCGTATATCCCGCTTTCCCAAGGAGCGAAACAACTTGTTGGCACTGCTGTTTTGTAAAATCCTCTATATTGGATTCCCAGCGGGAATCACCGTTGATTTGGATATTTTGATAAACCTCTTTTGCTTGTAATGCGGCAGTCAGCGCTTGTTCGTTTAGAGCAGATTTTTCGCTATCACTTAACACACAATCTGTACAGCTATTTTCAAAAATGGGGTCAATATTGGAAGCAATATCTATGGTGGAAGTTTGTTGCTCTTGTTGCTCTTGTTGTTCTTGTTGCTCCTGTTGTTGTTCTTGCTTTTGTTTTTGTGTCTTGGAGGTTACACTGGCATTTTCTATATAGAGTTCTTCCCATTCTGCATCCGTAAGGCGATCGGAATGCCACCATGTTTTGTAATGTTCTTTGGGAGTCAGCATCTCATTGGATACATATTGAAAACTGCCATCGGCAAACGGGCGGATAACGACCTTATGTGAAAATGCCTTTGCTATATTTTCATTTGGGTAAACAGCGTTTACAACCAGCGTAATTGTTTGATCTGTATTTTCGGTATAATTTACCACTTCGGGATATGGAATATCTGAGTATTCTGTTTCATAAAATCCTCTTGGTCTATATTGATAAGTAAAGGATTCTTGGTAGTTTGCAGGGAAATTAGCAGTGGAAATTTTGGGTTTAGTACTAGTTATTTTAGTGTCAAATATATTAAAATTTGTATTTTTAGTAACTGTTGGTGCGTCTTTTTTGGTATTCGTGAGGGATTGGAGTTTATTGCTGTCGATTTGAATATAGGACATAATAACAGTTTCAAATTCATCTTTAGGTATCTGATATATAGTTTCATTATTGGGGTTGTAATCCACAATATAAGGGCTTTCCTGATCGAATACAAGCGGATAAAAATGGTCGAATAAATCATAAAAATCAAGGTTTTCATAATGATTTTCGTTCCAATCAATAAGAAATAAATTGTTGCTTTCGTAGCCTATTGGCAGTATATATTTTTGATTTAATTCCCTACATTTTTGATCTAAAGGAGCTATACGCAGTGCGTTTTTTTCCGTCATATCGCTTAAAGCAATAAGATAATAGATATCAGAATAACATCTTCCTTCAAACAGTAAATAACCTTCTTCTGTATACTGCCAGAAATCTGCTGGATAATAAACGGTATCTTTGTGATAAATCGTGCCATTTTGATACTCGTAAGAACTGTGGCTAATTTCAATATTACCATTCTGAGTTTGGAATCCATATATATAAAAATAGTGGTTATATGTAATTACAATTATCGTTAGTTTGGCTTCTTTCTGTGTTTCGACAGCTTGACAGAATGCATAAACTTGCTCAGGATTGGTCATATTAATTTGGTTATCGCTGTCAACTGCGCTGTAGCCATTAGCGCCTAGCTGACTGATAATTGTCTGTAAAGTTGTTTGATTAGGAGTAAGATCAACAGGGTATATTGCGGCAATATCTGCTAGTATTTGGTCTGTCGAGGTTAGCGCAGTGTCGTTGGTATTGGCGGTCAGCGAAGTGGTATTTTGAGAATATATTGATTTATTAGGCGTATCATAAATATTTTGTGATGACAGGTTATTTTGTGTTCCATTTTTGAAGTTTGGCGTTTTGTTTTCGGTGTTAATACTTGGATCGAATAACGAATAAAATTCGTTGGAGTTCGTATTTTTTGATAAAAAGTGTGCGCTGCTGCTGATAACAGCAATAGTTAGCAGAGATAGTAGTATTGTAATTTTTAGTATATTTATATTTGGATTTTTTAATCTGGTATTTTTGGTTTTGTTGTTGAGCTTGTTATTTTTGATCTTGCGTATTCTGTTGAAGCGAATACTGTTCTCTGTATTGTTGAGTTTGTTTTTCTTGTGTAATTTGTTTAATTTGGTATTGCTGTTTGTTTCGTTCCTGTTATTTTTTCTATGTATTTTGTTTAAATTAGTTTTTTTGTTGAAACTAGATTTTCTAGTTTTTTTATTTGTTTTTTGTATTGTATTGGTTATATTGTTTTTCATAATGTTTTCTCCTAGTGAACTATTTAGAATAAGTGCGTGATCAAAAAAAGCATATTGCTATAAATTTTTTTGTTATTTTCATAGGAATATTTATCTGAATTTTCGGTGATATATTACTTGGGCTATTGATTATCGAACTATTTAATTAGCAGAAGTAATATCATAAAACAAATAAAAAATTCATTAGGTTAGTCAATTAATAATTGCCGGAGTATCGTAGGAAAATATTGTATATTAAATATCAAAAAGACTAACGTTCAGTATAACGATATGCACATAGCTGCACAAAGGAAAATTGCCACTTTGCAGCATGCAGATGGCGCTGTAGTTATTGCTTGTGGATATAGACAGCGATAAGCTGCAACAGCTAGTATAATTTATACATAAACAAACTCAAAATATTATTATGCTTTCTTGATAAATATTACAACTGTAAGATTAAAATGTCAAGGATTATTTTCGTTGAGTAAATAACTCTATCAATATTCTGCGGACTGTGTTAATCTTTATTCATCTGTTGGAGGGATTTTAAATGACAAGAAAAGAACAAAAAGAAGCCAGAAGGCTGCAAATTAGAAAAGTTGTTTTGTGAAGTGGCAAAAAAGCCCTTTATTGCGCAAATGTTTGTATTTATGAGCCATGTGGTACGGTCGCAGGATATTCCTGAAAGACTTCGTAAATTGGCATTTTCTGTAAATACAATTGCATATCGCCAAAGTAAAGTGGAACAAGTTCTTTTCTGGTTTCTTATGCCAGTATTACATCAGGCAACGGCGAAATTCCCAAAGGCGGCTTACTGCAAAAATGTTTTATCGTATCATAGGCAAAAAATATATGGATGCAAAATGGAAATCCTGCTATGATAACAGCGAAAAATATCCTCTTTTTAGCGGAGCAGATAAATCTTCCACAATTTGATAAAGAATATTTTATTGGAAAGCATTATCAAAAGAAAAATATGAAAATCATAAGAAAGGGATCGTTAGTGTAGTCGAAGAACGGCTGTACAAACAGTTTCCTAAATTAATATTATCTTTTAACTATTTTAATACATGAAACCCTGTATTTATTATGTTATAGTATGTGGCTTTTATTGCACTTTGATGTTTTCTATGCTATACTAATATAACAAAATGAGAGAGGAACATAATACAATTGGAAATTGCAGAAAATATACAGTGGCATCCTGCATTCTGTTCTGCTTTAGAGCTGGAATTGCGAAAATACAAAAAATATTTAATCTATGAGCGGGAACATAATTTAAGCAAAATGCCGTTAAAAATTGATTTATTGGTTATAAAAAAGAAGGAAAATATTATAATTAAAAACGAGATTGGAGATTTTTTTCTAGGAAATAATATTTTTGAATATAAATCCCCAGGAGATGATATAAATATTGGGACATTTTATAAGGCATTATCTTACGCATGCTTATATAAAGCTGATGAAACAGGTATTGAAAATATTTATAATACAAATACTACGATTTCGCTGGTTAGAGAAGATAAACCTATAAAACTTTTAAAACAGTTAGAAGAAAAATATACAGTTACCCGAAGATCAAATGGGATTTATCGAATCGGTGGTATGCTATTTCCCATGCAGATACTTGTAACAAGGGAATTGGATAATGAAACCTATATTTGGGTTACGTCCCTGACAAAAACGTTAAGCAGGAAACAAGCGCAAAAACTTCTTGATAATTGTACAATTCTTGAAGATGAAGACGACAAAAGAAATGCTGATTCGGTTGTAAATGTTGCCTCAGAAGCAAATATGAAATTGTTTAAGAAAATGATACAGGAGGGAGATCAAATGTGTGAAGAATTGAAAGAACTTCTAGCACCTGAAATCGTTGAATTTAAAATACGTCTGGCAGAACAAGATGCCAAACTGGCAGATAATGCCACCAAGCTTGCAGATAGTGCTGCCAAGCTGGCAGATAAAGATGCTAAGTTGGCAGACAGTGTTGCGCAGCTTAGTGAAAAAAATGCCGAAATCGAAAAACTTAAAAAAATGCTTGCAGACGCAGGTATTACTGTATAAGTAAAAGGACTGCTGTATTAAGGAACTGTCAAGAAATAACTTTTAAATAGTGTGCAGGATTTTTCTTCGAGAGTGCTGCTCAAAAATCAGGCACATAGCGGGCTATGTAACTGATTTTTGAGTAGTGATATCGGAGAAAAAGACAAGCAATATTAAAAGTTATTTTTGGACAGTTCCTAAGGTATTTACTTTATATAGAGCAGTCGTTTTCATAGAAAACGGCTGCTCCAAAATGATAGAGTTATATTATTTTAAATTTATTGCATTATTTTAGGCAAAGGCTTCAAAGAATTGCATTTGTGACTGTTCTTTCTCTGTTTCACGTTTTTCATCTATATGTTCCTTCTGTTTCTCCATCATGGTTTTATCGCTCTGGTACATATAATCTTTCATTAGATTTTTAACAAGCTGTGCAGAAAGTTTTTGTTTTCCTTCATCGGTAACGGCTTCCTCAATGGGTGTACTTTGCTCTTTAGACTGTCCGTTATTGCCTATGTGTTTAGGTCTTATAATGCTTTCTGCATTTTCAAAGTTTCCATAAATTTGTTCTCTTTTGCCTGTTAAATCTACAGCTATCTTGGCATTACACAAGGTAGGATCTTTAGAATTTCTTCTTTTTTCATCTTTAAACAATACCATAGTGCAGTATTCTTCTCCATCTAATGTGAAAGCCTCTACTGTATGGTCTACCTTGTACATTTTTCGTAAATCTTCTTGCATACCTTGGCGCTCGTCCTGTGTAATTTCACCATTCTTAAATTGTTCTTCGATTTCTTGTGCTTTTCTTAAATATTCTTCAGCTAATTGTTCCTGTTCTTCTTTTCCCATATCAGCGATATATCTGTCAACACGTGATGTTGTAGCGTTTGGATCTGCATTTGTATTTATTTTCCCGCTAAATTCAAATGTATCCTTATCTGTGTTCATTTGAATGGAAAGCCCTGACTTTTGTTCTTCTTTTAGTTCTGCTCCGCCGGATATTGTTCCTTTGGGCATCCCATTTTTCTTTGTGCGTTCTGACTGATTGAAGGAAACAGTGGTGTTTCCCATTAATGTGTTTTGATAGATGTTGTTGATTCCATTCATACTAATTCCAACCTTTCTTTAAAATATATTTTGGTTTTTACGGCTTCCTTGCCATACATCTATATTATATTTTGGTAATATAGACCTATATCTTTAAAACAGTATGAAAAATTTGAACGTTTCAAATCGTTTCTGCAGTGCTTTTATGTTTTAAATTATTCATATTGTTGTTGTCCTTTTGTATAAATATTGTTATGCTTTAGCATCAAACCCTGCTGTTTTATTTTGATGTAATTCTATAACGACATCTGTAAGTGGTTTTGCGCTGCCATCCCGCATCATTTTTGTAAGTATTTCTGATACTTCCTTGCGGAATTTTTCATCCATTTCAACAGGATTTAATATAGATACAGATTTTTGATAATTTTGCAAAAGTTCGCCTAGCCGTTCGCGGTTTGCTCGTTGTTCTTCTTCGTCATAGGATATTGTGGAAGGGGTGAAAACAGAAGATTGACTTTCAATTTCAATTTTGCGTTCTCTTTGATAATTTTCCCATTCTTTTTGCATTTGTTCTTTCTTATTATCCAGCCATTGTGTTTGTCCGGGACCATATCCATATTCCGTATCAAGGTCGTAGAGGGAACCATTTTTATAACCTATAGCGAGTCCGATTTCTGTTTCCATATCCCAGCCATATCCAATAAACCGCTGGTATTCATCAAAGATAGTCCATATAGAAATATCTTCCATTGTACCTTCAGAAGATTTCTTTTCATAGTTTTCTTTGACTATTTCCCATAGATTACGTCCCTCTGGTGTATAGAGAATACCATCTTTACATTCTAATTCTCTCATATCATAGCCAGTAAGGTCATTGACCACAGTCCATAAAAATGCCCTATCTTGATAGGCGACATCAGCCATATATTGTCTTGGTGTATCAAAACCATTTTTTTCAGGGTTGCATGATTTAATATGCATATATAGAAAAAGTCCATTTTTCCCCTGATTTAAGACTTGTTCTATTTTTTTTGCTAAGGCATCATCAACGCCGCTTGCATGGATTTCATATTTGAATGGGTCAGCAAGAAGTTTTAAATCTGTATCTTCTGGGATAACAATTCCATTTTCTTCAAAAAGTTGGTTAATGGTATTGTTAAGATCATTGCGGACTTCTTCGTTCCATAATACCTCTGAGGCTCCATGACCGAAAGTTTTCTGTATAACAGGGTCGTAGGGATCTATCGCAGGGCTTCTTCCATCTAAAACAGTCATTTCTGCATTATAACAACAAACACGTTCCCTTTGTGTTAGATCTTTAATATAATAAGGCGAGTTTTTATTATAATATTTATCATTAATATGTCCTTCAGGATTTGAAAAAGACATATTCTTTTCGTTTTCTTTTGCATAGTGTGCATCAACAACTTTTTGATACTCATATAAATGAACAATAATATATGGTACAGGAAAAGTAGTGCCATCATTATCTTTTTTGATATTTTTCGAGGATGTATTTTGACTTTTTTTCGAGGATGTTTCTTTATTGTTTGTACTAACTTCTTTTGTGTCAGATACAGATTTGGTTTTAACTGTATTATTAGATTTTTTTATTTGCTCGTTTGAATAATTTGTTGTTACAGAAGTTATATTCATTTTATACCTCCTAGCGTAGACAATCCGTTTTCAAAAAATTTTTTTATGCATTTATTTAATATGGAGCAGCCGCTTTTTATTAAAATGGCTGCTCCAAAAAACTAGAGTTGCAATATTAAAATTTTTTGGATTTTTTCATAATAAGTATGTTGAATATTATGACTGAAATTGTAATTTCACTGTGATGCTTGTTCAGTTTATTGTAAAATATTATCATACAAATATGGTATCCAATAAAATTCTTTTAGGCAAAGGCTTCAAAAAATTGCAATTGTGACTGTTCTTTCTCTGTTTCACGTTTTTCATCTATACGTTCTTTCTGTTTCTCCATCATGGTTTTATCGCTCTGGTACATATAATCTTTCATTAGATTTTTAACAAGCTGTGCAGAAAGTTTTTGTTTTCCTTCATCGGTAACGGCTTCCTCAATGGGTGTA
>Ga0224742_10050_pt1 | contig 23847 bp, 24 predicted proteins | sample LIM_E_Water_Neg_FD_161631 | JGI IMG/M metagenome (GOLD analysis project Ga0224742, IMG submission 161631) | Enriched cells from gastrointestinal tract of the lab mouse from Pacific Northwest National Laboratory (PNNL), Richland, Washington... | ecosystem: Host-associated > Mammals > Digestive...
TCCGCGGCTGTTCGATTAATGAATGCAACACGGTGCTTGAAAAATTGAATGTAAAGTTACTTGGTACGAAGTCAAAAAGCAAAAAGTGAATTCCCCAAGCACAAAAATCTGTGAAAAGAGACGATGTTTATGGCCGAAATTGAGAGAAGATTATGGGGTATCCATACACAGGATGATTCTTTATTTCTGAAGGACAATATGATTGCCATTGGGTGGGGAGCTTTTGGTGATCTCACTCACATGGAGAATGACCGGGAAGCGTTCAAGAAAAAGTATGCCGAAGTCTATCCGCAGGATAAGAAAGGGGCCATTGCTCTGGCTGCGGGGATGCTCTATCGCTTCCGATTTGAGGTGCAGGTTGGAGATTATGTGGTATTCCCATCAAAAAGTAACCGCGAGATAAATATTGGAATTGTTGATGGGGAATATCAGTACGAGGCTTCAGCGCAGGAATATGTCAATCGGCGCAAGGTAAAGTGGCTGAAGCATTTTCCGAGGACTGCCTTTTCGCAAGGCGCTTTGTACGAGTCCGGGTCAGCCATGTCGCTTTTTACAATCAAAAACTACGCAGATGAGTTTTTGGCCTCCCTGGATACTGGGTTCAAGAAGACGGCGCTGGAGAATGAGGATGAAAGTGTAGGGGCCACCGCCGAGGAGATCAAACAAAGCACAAAGGACTTCATTCTAAAAGAACTTAGCCGGAACTTGAAGGGCTATGCTTTGGAGAGCTTTGTGGCCGACCTGCTGAATGCGATGGGGTATCGCACCGAACTCTCACCGCAGGGTGGCGATAGCGGCATTGATATAACGGCGTATAAGGACGAACTTCCCCCACGGATTCTGGTTCAAGTAAAGAGCCAGGACGGAGATATTCGTGAAACCACAATTCAATCGTTGAAGGGAGCCATGCGTGAGGGCGACTACGGATTGTTCATCTCGTTGTCAGGCTATACAAAAAATGCGAGAAAATATCTGGACAGTACGCCTATCATCAGAGGCATTGATGGCGATGAGCTTGTAACGCTGGTTCTTAAATATTATGAGAATCTCAGCCCAAAATATAAAAAGGTCATTCCGCTGGAACGGGTCTATATTCCCGTTCCGGCAGATGAATGAGTGCTGCCGAATTAGCTGTTGAGAATGATTTAACACCTGTCTAAAGTTTTTACGGCTCCAGCCTCCAAAATCAAAAATTTAACACCTTATGCCAAGTTTCAACGCCTACATAAACTCAAAAGTCATAGAAACGCAAAAAATCCCTGCCGCTGGTCAAGAATTTCTTCGACCAGTGGCGGGGATTGCTTTCAAAATGTACGAAAATCCGCTGAAAATAACTGTTTTGACATAAAAGCAGGGACGGAAATCTTGATACTCGTTGTATCAAAATCTCCGTCCCTACATGTGAACGCACGACCAAAAAGATATTTTTGCCAAATCGGTGGGTGTATCCGAACTCTCACGGACTTTGTATCGCCTGTTCAACTTCCAACCCTCCCGCAAATATCACCTTAATCCTTTCCTTGGACTCCACTACCACGCATTCCAGCACCTGCCGCACCAGCCGGTCATCGTACTCCATCGGGTGATTTTCCAGCCCATCCAGAATCGTAAAAATTTCATCCAGCCGGGACTTCGCATTTTCTTTTTCCTGCTGTGCATTGCTATACTGAGCAAGCTGTTGTTCCAGGGAACTCTTTTCATTCATGAGTTCTGTGGCCCTCTGATCATCGAAGTCCTCAACTGTATCCGTGGCTATAGCTTGCAGCATGGTCTTGAACTCCGCGTCGATTTCTGCTATCCTGATCTGAATATCCAGACTTCTGTCCTCTGTATCTTCCACTTTCAATCCCATGCCAATGTGGAGTTTCAAAGCCCCCAGCACATCTGCACTTTCCTTAGCTGTGCGCATAATTGCCGTCATGATGGCTTCTTGTAGCACGGCTTCTTCCATCGTAGGCGAGTGGTGGCAGTATTTCTTGCCGAAGTCCAGCCGGTTGATGCACCTCCATACCGCTTTCTTCTCACCCTTTATTGTCCAAGTGCATCGGCGGTATGGGGTACCACATTCGCCGCAGACCAGCAGCTCTGTCAGAGCATATTTGCTGGAGTACCGACCCTGCTCCGTTTTGGTGCCTTTTTGCTTGACCTTACGCTTGCCAGATCGCCGAGCCAGTTCCTCCTGCACCCGGCCAAAGGTGGCAGGGTCGATGATGGCGGGGTGGTTGCCCTCCACATAGTACATGGGGCGCGCCTTGCCATCGTTGCGCTTGACTTTCTTACTGATGCAGTCCATCACATACGTTTTGTTGAGTACGGCATCACCTTTATAGCGCTCGTTTTGGAGTATCGAGGCCACCGTTGAGCGGTGCCATTTTTCTTGGCCGCCGGGAGTTGGGATCCTCATATTATCAAGCGTTTCCACAATAACTCTCATGCTGTCCCCTGCCAGGAATCGTTCGTATATCATCCTGACGATGTCAGCCTGCTCCGGGTCGATTTCCGGTTGCCCATCAGCACCTTTTCTATACCCAAGAAAATTCTTATAGTGGAACGGCACCTTACCCTCTTTCGCACTCTGGTTCTTACCCCATATGACGTTAGCGCTGATATTCTCCGACTCGCTCTGGGCGATGCTGCCGTAAATGGTGATATAGAACTCAGCCCCAGGCTGGGTACTGTGGATGTTCTGTTCCTCGAAGTATACATCTACGCCAATATCTTTCAGCATTCGCACATATTTTAGCACATCCGCGGTATTTCTTGCAAATCGACTGATGGATTTTGTGATGATCATATCGATCTTGCCGCGCCTGCACTGGCGAATCATCCGGTTGAATTCGTCGCGCTTTTTGGTACTCGTGCCGGAGATACCTCTGTCTGCAAAGATGCTCACAAAGGCCCATTTGGGCTCACTTCTGATCTTTTCGGTGTAGTACCTTACCTGCACGTCATAGCTGTTCAGTTGCTCCTCCTGGGCCGTAGAAACGCGGCAGTAAGCTGCCACCCGGAGCTGCCGGTGGGCCTGCTTGATTTCTTCAGCTATATTCACTTTGGCGGGGATTTTGCGTACCACTTTCTTGGGCATTTCCATCGCTTGTTCCATGCTCATCGTCCTTTCTGACCATCTGACCATTTATCAATTTGATACTTACCGTACCATCTTTTTCAAGGTGTATTTCCTTGACTGCCCTCTTGAAAATCGCCATAGAAAAATTTGAAAGCGGCCCTGCATTTGCAAGTTCCGCTTTCAATCGTTGGTCGATATGTGGTGCCGAATCAATATCCGCATATTTAAGGGACACACATTCAAACATCATTTTTTGCAGAGCAGTTTTGTCCCGGTCGAGGCTGTCCATCTGCCTGCCGATTTCGTTCTCCATTTTGCGAACCTGCGCACTGGGAGCCGTGTCTGGCGTGGCAGGAATCTGTATCATTTCGGGATTGACAATCACTCGGTTCAGCAGTATAGTGATGTCGTGGAGCAGTTCCTCATCCGGCTTGTGAATCACAGTGCGGCAATCAGCGTTGGTGCATACCCACCGCTGCTGGCATTTCTGAAACCGGTTGTCATGGCGGCGATTCATTTCGTGGCCGCAGGCAGGGCAAATCACCGGCACATCAATGTGGAAGATTTCCGCGCTACGGTTGGTGTTACTTTGCGTATTCTTTTCGCTCTTTATCTGGAGCAAGGCTTGATGCGTTTCTTCATCAATAATCGCAGGGAAACCGCCGTTACCCGTGTACCGTTTGTCCTCTATCAGCCGCATAATGCGCGACTTGTTCCAGCCAGTAACACCCGGTTGATATTTCACATTATCGGCATTCAGTTGGTCAGCGATTTCCAGCAGGGAGTGACCGCTCATATACTGGTTAAAAATGTGTTTTATCACAGTATCCTCTTGCGGGTGGAGCGTTATCACGCCATCCTGATACTGATATCCGAATAAGATGTTTCTCCTTTTCATGCCGTACCGCACCTCGCATTCTCCGGGATTTGTTCGGTCAGGGAAAGTCCTCCGATAAGGCGGAACGTCAAGTTTGCGTTGTCTACTACCGTGATGCTCTCGACGATTTGCTCGAACAACTCCTGGCTGAAAGGCGATCCCGGCTCATATTCTGTCAGATTGTCATCCAGCGATTTCAACGTGTAAATCAACTCGTCATCTTCATCCTGTGCCAGCACCTTTTTACGGTCAAGGCGCAGTGCATTGATTTTATTGCTGATAGTCGAGGACTGCGCTGCAAAGTCGGCGGCATTCAGAACTCCATTGGTATGCAGTCGAGCAACCACCAGATTCTGCGCACTCAAGTCGGCTATCTGCTTGTCAATCTGCCGTATGCGCTCCTGGTTCTCTCCGCCACGATTCTGTAACATTTCCAACTGGCAGATCAGCGAACCCAGCAGTTCTTGGCGATGCGTGGCCAGCTTGTCGGCCATCAAGCAGAAAGTGTCATATACGGCATTCTCTCGCACTCGGCGGCTCTGGCAAGATTCTGCACCAGCCGCCCGACCGCTGCACAGCCAGTATGCGGTGCCATTTAGCACCATTCGACGGAATGAGCGCCCACAATCCGGGCAGCGGAGAATGCCAGTTAAGGTGTGTTGCCCTTCGCGCTTGACACTGTAATTTCGGCTTTTTTGCAGGGCCTGCGCCGCTTGGTACGCCTCTCGACTGACGATTGGCGGATTGCTGTTGTCCACATAATATTGCGGTTTTTCGCCACGATTCTTTTTCTTTCTGAACGGTAATGTGTCCGTGGTGTACTTCTTTTGCAGGAGCGCATCGCCCATATAGCGTTCGTTGTTTAGGACGTAGTCAATGGTCGTGTGGTACCATTTCTTCTGTGCATACCGGCGAGGAACACCGTCCGCGTTGAGAATATTGGCAATATTCTGCTTACCAATCCCTTGTAGATAAAGGTCGAAGATGCGGCGTATTACAGCGGCCTCATTTTCCTTGACCACAAGCTCCCCATCCACTAAGTCGAAACCGTATGCTGGAGCGCAGCAGTTAAACTCGCCAGATTCCATCCGTTTCTGGTAGCTCCACCGCTGGTTCTCGGAGATGGTCACGCTCTCCTGCTGGGCTGCCATGCCGGGGAAGGTCACCAGCATTTCCGTGTTCATCTTGTCGCTGTCGATACCCTGTTCCTCGAAGTAGATGCTTACGCCCAACTCCTTGAGGGTGCGCATGATGACCAGCAGTTCCTGGGTGTTCCGGGCGAACCGCGATACGGATTTCGTGATGATGCGGTCGATCTTACCCAGCTTGCAGTCACGGATGAGCCGATTCAGCTCGTCGCGCTTCTTCATGTCAGTGCCGGACCGCCCCTCGTCGGCATACAGGTCGACCAGCTTGTACTGCGGGTTCTTGCGCTCGTAGTCCTTGTAGTAGCGAATCTGCGCCGCAAACGAGTGCAGTTGGTCAGCGGAGTTGCTGGACACCCGGCAGTACGCACCCAAGCGGATTATCGCCTGTTTTGTAGGCTCTCGGCTGATATTTGTCACAACCATTTGTCTCTCTCCTTTCCGTAGTTATTTGCCTTTCGGCAACACCAACGATACCACAAGAGTCCGAATACATCCAGCGCAAATCGCCAGAGTTTTCACTTCAGACATATATTTTTTCGGTGCCGTAATGGGCGGCGCTGATTTGCAAAATTCGCTCATATTCCTCCTGGGTGATGAGCTGCATTTTCAATAGCAAGCGCAGCATATTCACACTGTAGAGAAAAGCAGAATTATTGATGTCATTATTCACAGCAACCCCTCCATATACTTGATTCCGAAACTGATTATGATCGCGTGGTCGACCTGGCCCATAGCAGCTTTACTCAGTTTGCCGCTGTAACGGATGAGCCTCTGCTTATCGATAGTCCTGATTTGCTCCAGCAGGACAACGGACTCCTTTTCCAACCCATCCGCGTGGACAATCACATGGGTAGGCAACTTGGCTTTGTCGGATTTGCTGGTGATAGCAGCCACGATAGTGGTGGGGCTAAACTTGTTGCCGGTGTCATTCTGGATTACGAGGACAGGCCGGGTGCCGTCCTGCTCACTGCCTACAACGGGCGATAAATCGGCGTAGTATATTTCACCGCGCTTTACTTGTTTCATGATTCCCTCCGTAAGTAATGGCGGCAGTCAAAGGGCCGACTGCCGCCTTGTATCAATCGTTTTGCGTGTCCATATTTGTCCTCAACGCCCCTGGACAGGGAACGCACCCTCCGGTTATGCCATTAACCTCATTGGAATCTCACCACCTGTGGGATCTCCACAGGGCGCCCTCCTTTGCTGCGACGGGTCACGCTCGGCTTTAGGACTGGACGCAAGTATCATTATCCCTTTCTGCCTGTCATCACCGTCGATGGGTGTGCATCCCATCGTCTGAGCCTGGAGGCCGGATGGCGTCCGCTCATGTAGCTTGCCGTTCCTCGCGGCGGCAGAAGGAAAGTAAAAGGTGCGCTGTATATTCGGCTTTCAAGGTACAAATGAGGGAAAAGAGAAAGCCCTCACTTTCCATGCCGAAAAGTGAGGGCTTTGACAACCTATAAATTTCAAATTTTTGAAATTTTTTTGAGTTTGGCAAGAATCCGGGACTTTTGCTTGTTAACCGCGTTTTGAGATATTCCAAGTTGGGCTGCGATACTTCTCTCGGTGAACCGGGAAGAATAGACCATCTGCAGAAGCTGCCGTTCATCTTCTGTCAGCAGGGTCAATGTCTGACGCAGCTTGTCCACCAGAAGGTTTCTTTCTGCCTGCCCTTGCGTATCCGCTACAGTGTCTACCAGGATATCCTCGCCGTTGAACTCATCCGTGGTAAGCATATCGTAAGAAATGTCGCCGTTGTCAGTGGAGCGCTCTTTCAGATATTTCTGACGGCGTTGTTCCTTGTAGAATGCCTTGTACGCTTCTTCGGACACTTCCATCAGCATACCATGCAGAGACAGGAACCTCCTGCCCTGGTATGTATCTTCCTGTTGGCGGAACTGAGCATAACTGAGCTCCAGGTACGTTCCATTCTCCAATACGAACACTTTCTTCGGTGCATATTTCACCGTTCATTCCTCCAATCAATCTGTTTTGGTTCGCAAAACGATTGATTGGGGTGGATCCCTACAGCCTGATAAAACCGATATCTTATTTCTATGGATAAATTGAAAAGAAATAAGCAAAGCGTCAGGATGAAAAGGAGTATTCCTGACACTTTGCTTCATTGCAATTATATAACAGTGAGCATAAATTATATATTTTGGTGCTGACTTTAGACTATATCTATAGTGAGCCGATTTATGCAGTACTGCCCGCTTTATATATAGGACAGATGGGCTCCCGTTGATGGTATGGACTAGATGTGGTCTTCTAGATACAACAGTTTTTGTAGAGCATAAGGACGATTAGATTTTGGCTTATTGGCATTTGTCAGTGCCGACAGTGGCTCTGGAATAAACTGTCATATAGGGATTTGATGGATTAAATTGAGAGTACCAGTAACTGTAAATACCGAAACGAGAGCCACATCTACATTTAGCCATGCATCAAAATAGAGATGTAGGTATTTGGGGGTTAAAAATTTGCATAATTGATGTGGCCGTAGTTTCGGGTAAGATAGGCGAGCACGCACGGGATCAGTTTGACGGTGTTTTTATTCAGAGTGAGATATCACTCCATCACTCATGGTAATAACCCTTGAAGCATAGGAAGATAATTCTTGATCATGAGTCACCATAATAATGGTAATACCCTCATCATTTAGCCGCTTTAGAAGATCCATCACCTGTATTCCTGTTTTGTAGTCTAAATTTCCTGTTGGCTCGTCGGCCAAAATCACTTTCGGATGGTTGGAAATGGCCCGAGCAATAGCCACACGCTGTTGCTGGCCGCCAGAGAGTTCTTGCGGAAAAGACTTAGCCTTATCCAAAAGTCCTACCCGATCTAATAACTCTTTTGCTCTACTTCTTCGAAACGCTCTCTTTATTCCCGCATATCCCATTGTAACTTCAACGTTGTCTATACAATTAAGCTCATCAATGAGATTATAGGACTGATAGATATATCCAATTTCCGAGAGCCGGATCTTCGAGCGTTGATTCATATCTGCTTTTTGTATATCCGTCCCATTCCACAGATATACTCCATTTTCAAAAGAGTCAATTAACCCTAAAACATTTAGCAATGTTGATTTCCCACATCCGGATCGGCCCATAACAACCACAAATTCACCACTTTCTATATGTAGAGTCAGGTTGCGGAGAACATAAAAAGGGCCATTTTTAGTGTGATATACTTTGTTTAACCTTTGTAACTCAATCATAGTTATTCCTCACAAATCTTTTAATACATTAATTGGGGTAATGCGCTTAATTTTTTGGAATGACAAAACACAAACTACGAGGCTGACCAACATAGCACCAATAATACAGACAATCAAAGTCCAAACAGAAAAGTGTACGGACACTCCCATCCCTCCAAAAAGCGGAAGAAAGGGGATGGAAGATAAAGTTCCAAGCAAAGTGCTCATAATTACCAGCAATGCAATCTCTAAATAGCTTTCTGTCAATAATTGATGATAAGTTGCACCACACATCAGAGAGATCGCATACTCTCTTTGCCGTTGATTCAAAAAAACTAATAAGAGTCCAGTTAGTCCGAAGAACACAATAACAAGGATAAATCCTGCTAAAATTGCCACCGTACTTGCTAGCTGTTCATTTCGACTCAATGTCCTTCGGACTTCTTCTCCGAAATTTATAATTTTATAGCTATTGCCGGGATGTGCTGATAATAAGCACGACTGTATTTCATTCAGATCGTCGGTGATTTCTGCATTATTCGAGGATGTGATCGGCAACGCAAAAATACTCTGACACAGAAATTCTCCGCAGGCTTCCAAAGGAAACAAAAGCACATTATCAAAAGACGTAACCTGCAATGATCCTTCTGTATAAGTAACAGCTGACAATAAACCGGGTGCAGAGTAATCTAAATTTTTTATTGGAGTAATTTCTTTCAAAGAATACCCAAAAAGTTCCCGCTTTTCCGGGTCATAAAACTTTCTTAGCTGTATATCTATTGGAGTCCAATTTTCCAAGATATCAATCACTTCCTGGCCAGCCACAAGTTTTGTGTCGACAGCAGATTCTGCCCCCATAATGTCGGTGAGAAAATCTTTATCAGCAAAAATGATGGTAAATGGCTCGCCAGACAAGAATTGCTTATAGTATATAAAGTCGTTTTTTAAGGATAGACTTTTTAGTTTCTTTAGGTCAGATTCTGTTATTTTTGTAGAATTATCTCCAACTTCTGTGCTAACGCCAGCAAAAGGTATATTCATATAGCTAGAAAACTCCCACATTTGTTTCAGCAGACTGAAGCTGAGTGATATTGACAAAGAAAGCAAGCAGACTCCAACAATAATCTGCAGTGCCATGGGGATGTATTTTCTTCTTCCTTTTCGTACACGAAGGATAGCGCGATGTAATAAATACGACATACTTCCTACTACTCCTCCTCCTACAAACCTTTTATGATTTTTGTAATTTCAACCTGTTTGAATTTCCGAAACAGAAGAAGACTCAGGAAAAGAGAAGAGAACACAGATATGATAAGCATGATCACAACTGTTATTGGTCCAAAGTAATGGTTTAGAACGCTCCTTGTCATAACAGCGATTATAGGGTCACAGCAAAAGACACATATCACAGCCGCCAACACTAGCATTAGTGATTCCAAAAAGAACTGCAAAAACACCTGCCGGTATGAAGCTCCCAGAGCAATTCGAATACCAAGACTTTTTTGTTGTTGATACATTTTACTGACCAAAATATTAATGAGATTCATGAGTGCGTAAAATAAGATAAGAATACCAACGACAAAGAACACTGTGCTACGCTGAAACAAAGAATCCAAACCTTGGTTAAAGTATGTTTCTCCGGACAATGGCTCTCCTATAAGCCCCAATTCACTCCAGTTTATTTCTGAGGCCATTGTGGTATCAGACAGTGTTGCAGCAACCGTATAACCCTGGATTTCCAGGCTGGGGATATCATAGACCTCAAATGTTTTATATGGCACCAAATTTGCACTTATGTTGGCACTGTACTTCATTACTCCAATGATCGTCAGGTTGTGCTTACCAACTTTCAAGGTATCACCCACATCGAGGTTTGACTGTAGCCAAAGTCCCTCACCTATAACACATACAGAAGCGCCCTCTTGGATTTCGTCTTCGCTAAAATATCTTCCTCGAATTATAGGAAAAGTAAAGTGTGATTGAAAACCTTCATCCACTCGATATATGGTGAGACCTTCTCCAGTTAGTGAATCAAAGTAATACCCATATTCCACCACAGCCATACTTTGAATAAATTCATATTGTGCTGCTAAATCCTCAAATTCTTTTTGGGGAATGGACGCTTGTCTTTGTGAGTGTCTGGCCTGACCGTAAAAATATATACTTCTATCCATATCCTTTAAAGCAAAGGAGGAGACCCCGAGCATACCATCTTCAACGTGGCAGCAAATCATAAAGAAAAAGAGATAAGCTACAAATAGAGTCAGGGCAATAACTGTGTTGATTCCTAAGTGCTTTTTAATGTTTTTAAGTGTTTGTTCGATAAGAAATATCATATTCATTTCCTCATGTTTCACCCTGTGGTGATATCCGATATATTTTCCCTTCCGTAGGTGAGGTGGCAAATAAACTACCCGTTGTCTCATCGTATGAAATATACTTAATGGAAACATCGCCATCAAATTGATATAGTGTTTCTATGTAATTTCCAGCCAAGTCAAAACAATCCAGTGTTTGGAAACGCTCGCTATATAGGTAAATATGGTCACCGTCACAAGCGAAGTCAGATGGATTGAAACCAAAGGGGAGTTCGCTGACAACTTCTATGATATCATCAACTATTTTATACAAATGATTCTCATAAGTCATAACATAAGTCTGCTCTTGAACTCCCTCTTGCGCATAATATAGCGTTTTGTAGTTTGCAAAGAATAGGGTATCGTTCATATTTTCAATAAATCCGATAAGATGGTCGCCTATTTCATTTATTGTGCCATTTGGTGTCACTTTAAACACTTTGGTATATTGGGGTGTAATCGCATATGTCGTTACATAAATATTCCCCTCATGGTCAACCGCAAGATCCTGATACCCAGAGTCAGAGTCGAAATCATCGATTCTCCTCAACTCAACTTCATCAGAAAAAGAGAAATCTGAATTTAATATTTGTACTCTAGAATTCCCACTGTCCAAAACATAGTATTTTTCAGCACTATATACAACTTGACAGGGTGCAATAAACTGTAGTTCTCCATTCCCAGTTTTCCCTACATCTTGTATTAGTTTCCCCTCTGTTGAAAATACCTTTAAGCAGTTGCCAGCCCTATCACATACAACTATTTTTCCATTTACTATCGTTAATCCTGCCGGTTCAGAAAGATTTGTTTCAAAGAAATCTTCTGATAAGGTATATCTTTTTTTGGTTTCCACAATGCTTCTGTTTTCATGAAGTCGTGGGTCATCCATCATTTCTTGGGCAATATCGTTTATCTTGGGACCAGATGAACATCCTGATAGAGTGATAAGGAAGATGGTAATTGCCGCAATTGCAAAGAATATGTTTTTTCTTACAGTGTTCATGATATTATCCTCTCATTTTGTAGTTTGATTTGCAAATAGCGATGTGCAACAAGCATCGCTTTAACACGAAACTTATTGCACAACATTATATTACTTCGGCTATACAATGTGATGATTCTTACCATAGTGAATAAGTTTTTTCACAACTTATTCACTTATGGTAATTGAATTGCACGGCTTAGCAACAAACCCCAAAACCGGCGTGCTGATACAGCAGGTTTCCGGTGGTAGTGCTCTTATACTGATCGTACTTCTGATTCCCCCAGTTGAATATGCCGCAGTCCTTTTCTGCGGAGCAGCGATATACACCTGTCTTAACGAAAGTCTCAGTAGCAGCAAAAGCGGGAGCAGCCAAAGAAACCACCATGCACAGAGCCACGCAAAGGGCCCCAACTTTCTTCATCATTTTCGATCCTGTTTTTTTCATGTTTGTTTTGCCTCCTCGAAGTTATTATGTTAGTTTTGTAGTACAGCCGAAAAATATAATCTTGGTTAACCTTGTGCCTAATTGGCATCTTTAAGTAGTGTTTGTTCTAACTTATCTGCATCAGTCTTTCCTACAAAGGAGAAACCTCCATTTTCTTGTAAGATCAAAAAGCTAGGATACCAATCGATTCCATAAACCGTTTTATAGATACCGAGCTTATCTACAATGTCTCCATCATCAGCGTTTTTATCGCGTTCAATACGTATAATATTGAATGTACTCTCTATTAACGGAGATGAAACAATTTGACTTGCTTCCTCACAATCGGGGCACCCTGGCATGCTAAAATACACAAGGCTAGGGTACGTTTGATTGCCAATATATTTGCTGATAATATAATTATTTGCATTAGTAACTGCCGTTTTTTGGTCGACAACACCTTCGTCAAGCAAGAATAGCAAAACATTCTCGTATCCGTTGCTATCGACAAAACGAACTTCATTACTTTTATCAACCCAAAAGACAGTATCTAAAGACGAAGATATTGAAACATTTTTGAGAGAATAGCTGTTGCTCAAGAGGTTATTTTGCTTAACACTATCTTTTGGAATTTTATTCTCCCAGAGCAAGAGCATTTCTACGCCTTGATTCACGCAGAAAATCTGATTGATTTCATCCAAGATAGGTAGCGCATCAATACATGTTCCACAATCGCTCGATAAATAAACGAGCAGCTTGCTGTATTCAGTATCTAGAGTGTAATCTTGGCCACCAGAATCAACAAGGGAAAGCTCGGATACATTGTCTTTATATTGAATGTAATTTTTATGAGCAGGGTTTGAATTTGAAAATTGTTCGAAGAAAATCAATACAACACTGGCAGATAGCACAATCAATATTGCAACGGATGCAATAATAAATTTCTGTTTCTTTTTAAATTTTCTTTCCATTTTTGTTCTCCTTTTTTAAGTAATCACGGATAGTTATAGATTGATTTTATAATAAATGATAAAATATTACTGAAAGCCTTCGCTAATTCGGAAATTTTTCTTAGGCAACTAATACCTCACTTCTATATTATCTCACCTATTCTATTCGTCAGGAATAGTTCACAAGGGCTAAGCTGTTTTCTTGATGGGATTATAGCACACAAGTTTTCACTGTACGAAAAATGCGTCTCAATTGCCAAATCTTGTGTCTAAAATGAAAAACGGTCCCCTTCGCAATCTTTCTTTTTTCAAAGAAAAACTGGAAGGTGACCATTTAGACACAAAATTTGTGCTTTTTAGACACAACATCTGTTTTTGCCAAAAATATGTGCTATAATGTAGAAAAGGAAATTTAAAGGGCGAATATCCTAAACTATTTACTATCGTGTTTCGCTTTCATGGCAATATATTGCCTTAAACTGTTTAGAAAGTACTCCTTCTCGTCTTCTTCTAAGCGATCCAGCAAGGAGATGAACTCGCGGGTTACCACACTATCAGGAATGTCAACTTCACTGGCCGGATAAAAATCTGCTTCATATATGTTAAAAATCTCCGCAAGCTGGAGGATGTTCTCTCGCTTTGGATGCAGATTGTCATTTTCCCACCTAGATACGCAAGAAGGAGTAACACCACAGAGTTCGCCTAGTTTTTCCTGAGTAAGTCCGCACCTTTTCCGATAATGACGAATCATGTTTCCAAGTGAATTTCCCATTTGCTTATACCTCTTTGAGTAAAGTTTACCAAATTTGTGTGGATTATTCCATTCAGCAAACAGAACAGCGTGTTTACTTTTAAGAATATTTTTGGTATAATGGAACTCAAATTTAATTATGGAGGCCACAGCACAACATGAAATTGTCGAATTCCTTGGCGGACCTGCTCTCTGCCTCGTTATACCGTGGGGCAATTTATCACACTCTGGATCGAGACTTAATTACAATGCTACTACGCTATGGCTGCAGCTATTACGATGTGATAGCTTTATTGTCAACCATTATGCCTGAAAAAAGCCCAGAAGAGGATATTGAGACACTTCAGTCTTTAGCCCCAGCGGGTTCGCCTCTTCAAAAATTGAATCCAATGTCTATTCGGGCTATGATACCACGCTGGACGGGTACAAAGTACCATACTGCACCTATTGCTAATGTGGTAAAGGATATTCAGATGAAATGCACTGCGCGGATACCCTGCATATTTACCTATCATAGCAATCTGAATCCCAGGAATAAAAAATTAGTAGACGATCCATATGTTCTTTTGGTTTCCGATAAGCAGATAGTTTTTATTGATATAAACAGGAGACGTGTTTACACCTATGCCTATGAAATGGAGGAACATTTAAATGATGAAGTTAGCGATATGTGACGATGACAGCATAACAATTTCCCGGGCCGAAGAGGTGATTGCTGCATATAACCAAGTAAGCGCACTGGACAGTCAGTTTTCTTCATCTTCCTTTACTTGTCCTACAACACTTAGGGATGAAATCACCGATGGGCAGATTTTTGACGCCTTTATTCTTGATATAGAGATGGAAATGCTTGATGGGTTTTCTCTGGCAAGGGAGGTACGAAAGTATATGCCCACAGCCGCTATCATTTTCCTTTCCTCGCATACTGAATACAATTATACCCAGGAAGGATATAAGGTTCGCGCCTTACGGTATGTGTCAAAATTAACGATGGAAACCAGCTTGATGGAGGCGTTGGAAACGGCCGCAAAGGCCTGCCAATCTCCTGACATAAAATATTTTACTATTTCCCACTACAACGATATTCTGCGCATTCCATATAACGATATTATTTATATCCACCGTGTCAGCAGGACTACAGAAATAGTAACAGAAAATAACGACCGACCGGTGATACGCATGACTTTAAAAGAAGTGATGGATAAATTAGGCGACCATCGCTTTGTATATACGGACAGGAGCTGCATTGTGAACGGTAATTTCGTGGTAAGCGTACAAAAAAGCGCACTGTATCTTCGCAACGGGGAGACCTTGCCGGTCAGTCGAAAAATGATGCCACAAGTAAAGGCTGATTTATTAAGCTTGTGGGGTGGTTTGAAATGAATTTGGCCCAATTTATTGTGGAAACAATTGCAACTATAATTGAACTATGGCTGGTACTATCAACAGTTCTTGGTATCGCTGGAAGTAAATATAGAGGAGTGAATAAGCAAGTTCGAATTATCATTTCAGCTTTGGGATTGACTATTTTTGTTTCGGCTCTTAATTCCTTTCAACTCTTTTCATTTGTAACTATTTTGGCTTCTGTATTGTTAATACTATTCATATCTAAGTTTTTGACCGACAAATCAACTGTTTTGAGAGCCTTTGCAACTATTCTTGTCTTTTTAAGTATTCATGCGGTTGACTACATAGTGCTATTCGTTTTCGGAATGCTTACTGAATCGCCGATTACAAACACCTATACTTTCTCTGCTCTTTTCGAATTTGGTATTCAACGTTGCTTGTATTTGTTAATTGTAAAAATTATCGACCTATCTTTATATGCTATAGCAAAAAAGCACTTTTCACAGCTGCGACTCATTCCACAGCGACATATGACTGTACTGCTTATTATGGTAACAATCGCATATGGTGTGATGTCAGCTCTATTATCTTTGATTCTGTCCGATTCCATGGCAGGGATGCAGTTAGCAGTCATCTTTTCCTGGCTCTTCATCCTATTATGTGTCTGTGCAACTTTATGTTTCTCATACATAACCGCAAAATATCAGGAAGAAAAGACACAAAATGAGATGTTGGCCATGTGTAACTCTATGATGGAAAAGAATTATCAACGTCTGCACTTGAGCCAGCAAGCAACCGCCCGGCTAATTCATGATTTTAATCATCATTTAGGCGCTTTGCGAGAATTGGCAAGACAGAATGAAAGCAATGAAATCAGTGAATATATTGATTCTCTTTTGGAAATCCATTATAGGGGACTGCCAATGTGTAAGTCAGGCAATGATGTGATAAACGCCATCATAAACTACAAGGTTGGACAGGCCCAAGAGTATCATATCAAATTTCAGTATAGAATCGATGTAGATGTACCTCCTCTTTTACACCCGGTTGACCTGTGTTCAATTCTAGCGAACCAGATTGATAACGCTTTTGATGCGTGTAAACAAATAGATGACCATTCCCAAAGAATAGTAGATGTCCATATTTGGCAAAACAGTGATAACCTGTTTCTATTTCAGGTCATGAACAAAGTGGAATGCGACCCTTTCAAACAAAATCCAGAATTGCAATCCACCAAAACCGACAATAGTCGCACGCATGGGCTTGGAGTAAAATGTATTAAAGAAACTGCGGAGAAGTATAACGGAGCTTTGGTAAACAACTATCATGATGGACGTTTTTTCTCTACAGTGTTTCTTGACCTAAGCCCCAGGTAAAGATAGGAAGATGAAAAATGTTGAATCGATGCGCAAATTATCTTACTGACATGATGTATAAATTTTGCCCATTAGCTCATTCCAGTAGGCCAGTATACGTTTATGGATTTGAACTATTACTGTCCACGGGATGCTCTATTGCCTCAATTATAGTATTATCTGCTGTCTTTTCTTTGGTACACTACGCGTTGTTATTTCTAGGGGTATTCATATCCCTCCGATTGTTTAATGGCGGTTTTCATGCTAAGACTTATGGAAAATGCTTTCTTGTAACTAATGCAGTATACCTTATTGTCCTTTCGACTTCTCTGTTTGTGCAAAATATTGCACAAATATCAATATATCGGATTGGTTATTTACTTATAACTGTGTCTGCTGCTACTGTCATTTATGTGCTATCTCCTATTAAGCATGTCAATCATCCACTTTCAGAAAGACAATACAGGCACAACCAAAAAATCGGTAGAAGATTGGTAGTAGTTATCGTCGTGGCAAATTGCATACTTTTCTTTTATCCACTACCGATTATTAACCCTGTTTTAATATCGTTCACCATAGTGGCTGTTGCCATGATGATGATAATTCCGCAATTTACAGAAAGGAGGAAATAAGATGTCTGCTTTTTGGTCCATGATTGCCTCCCTTGTTGAGGCAATCGCCAATATGGGTGCTGGTATGGCTTCTACTGGAGCTTCATACGAGCCTGCAGTCCCCGATGAGCTTAAGAAGTAAGAGCTCTTGTCCGGCCGGGTGATAAACCTAGCCGGGCATTTCTTTATATTGACCGGCTGGGACTATAGACGAATATCGTGGGCTTTTAGACCTTGTGCAAACCACCAGTAAAGCGGGTGGCTATGATTTTCAACTATCAATTCTCGCTTTTTTTGAGTTCGGGATTATCGGAAGTAAAATCAATCACATCTGTAAATACCGACCCATGAGCGCCACATGTACGCGATTTGAGGTAAGCGTCAAAAGAAAAAGCCCCTGCCAACATGTCAAGCAGAGGCAAAGGGCCGAGAATGAAAATTAGGGAAGCCAGATATGTAGAGAAGAACGGAAGAGAGAAAGGTCGCCATTGTGAAGTTTAAGCAGTGTGTTATCCTCAAAGAAAATGAAGGGCAACACCGCACAAAAGGAGTGCGGAGAGGCAATAAATGTGGTAAAATGAAGATATGGAAAAACAAATGAGTCTGTCCGGTCTGATGGACGAGCTTTCCCAGGTGAGGACGAAGAAGAAAGAATTTTTGGAGCAGATGGACCGGCTTATTCCGTAGGGGAAATGGGTGGAAGAAATCAAACCGTGCTATTATAAAGGAGAGCGCGGGAATAAGCCCTATGGAATCGAGTTGATGCTGCGGCTGTATGTGCTGCAGAATCTGTACACGCTGTCAGACGGAACGGTAGCGGAAGTGATCGACAGCCGTGCGTTCTCCGATTTTTGCGGGGTGGACTCCAGTAATCAGGTGCCGGACGGAGACACGCTGGGGCGGTTTCGGAATCTGCTGATACGCAATGGGATACAGGAGAAGCTGTTCGCACAGGTGGCGGAGATGCTGGAAGAGAAAGGACTGCTGCTACAGAAGGGAACAATCGTAGATTCGACCCTGATTTCCGCGCCGTCAAGCACCAAAAATGCGGAGAAAAAGCGCGACCCGGAGGCACATTCTACGAAGAAGGGGAAGAACTGGCACTTTGGATATAAAGCCCATATCGGCGTGGACAAGGACACGGGACTGGTACACACCTTGAAAGTCACCGCCGCGAATGTTCAGGATGTAACGATGACGGCAGAGCTGCTCAGCGGTGAGGAAACAGCCGTCTATGGCGACAGCGGTTATCTTGGCGCTGAAAAGCGGGAAGAAGCCGTACTGCGGAACAAAAATGGCAGGAAAGTCCGATATAAAATCAACCGCCGTGAGCACGAAAAATCCTCCGTCAGGGCAAAGGTCGAGCACGTTTTCGCTGTGGTCAAGAGCAGGTTCCGATACCGGAAGACCCGATACCGAGGGCTGCGAAAACAGACCGCAAAACTGAATATGGTATTTGCTCTGGCAAATCTGATTCTCGCTGACAGGCCCTGCCTGACGGCTTGACTTGCTGTGCCTGTGCGGCAGCGTTTGCCGCATTGCTCTACCTGCTAGCCGCCCTCGGCCTCTCCTTATTCTTTTTATAGGGATTTGTGCGGTGTTGCCGAAGAATTGAGGGGGTTAAATAAGAGGGAGGATGTAAAATAGACGGTTGATGATTTTGGAGTTATCTTCGAAGATATCAAAATTGTGGGAAGGAAAATCAAAGAGGTTCCGCGTTACCATTCACCTATTTCTTTCTGCGGGTAGTTCTTTTTCCAATGGGTAAGTTCTCTACACCCGCCATCATGACAGGTACCACCTGCCACCAAAAGGGCGCAATGCCCCCTTGGCGGCAGATGCCTTTTGTCATAGAAATTTTAGGCGGAACAGCAGGCTGCTTTTTCCCCCCTTGGTTCTATACCGTTGCTCTGTTTCCAGCAACTCTGCTTTGCGCAAATCCTGCAATGCCCTGCGCACCGTCGATTGCGAAAGTTTTAGCTCCCTGGCTATAGTGGGGATGGCAGGCCAGCACTCGCAATCTCGGTTGGCCCTATCCGCCAGATAGATATACACCGCCACGGCCCGGTGCTGCAAATCCATCTTATACAGAAAATCAAATCGGCCCATCCTGCGTTACCTCTGGCTCTGTATCTCTGTTATGAGGAGCAACTGGTTTGACAGGCCTTTTATTTTGCGATGAACGCTTATGCTGTTTGCGCTTGGGCGGTTCTTGGTTTTGCCCACCAGCAGGTGTATCATCAGCTTTGGTTTCTTCCTCATTCGCCTGTAGCCAGTCGGGGTGGTATTTCTGCACGATGGCCTGGAGCAACTCGTTTTTCTCGGCGTAATCCACCTTTCGGTTGCCATTCTCCGGGACAGAATATTCTTCATCGAACTGGATGCCCCAATCAAAGTATAGCTTGAGATTAACTTTCATAGGATGGTAGCCGGTTTTCATCACCACAAACTGGCCTTTGGGCATGGACTTCAATTCATCCGGCGTCATGAGCGGCCGCTCAATCATTTGCAAAGACTGCGATGGGTCGTTCTTGCTCCTGGATACGGAGCCTGACATGACCGTGCGGCTGCCCAGGGCTTTCGATAACAACTCCGCAGAATTACTGTTAGGGGCGAACCCGCCAAAAATCAAGTCCTGCACATTGTCCACGATAATTTCAGCGCCCTCTTTTCCATAGTTCTTGTCGAGCTGGGCGAAGGACTGAATGATGGGTAAGATCTGCAACCGCCTGGAACGGGATGCGGAGAACATCATCTCTGCGGACTCAATCTTTGGAATGGTGCCATACTCATCGCAGAAGAAAATGCAACGGTTCTTCAACTTGCCGCCGTTTTCGTCAGCTACAGAAAGGATCTCTCGGTAGAGCTGCTGGATGATGAGCGAAATCATAAAGAAGGAGTTGGGATTTTCCTCTGGCATGATGACAAACACAGCGCACTTCTCGCTGCAAAACCGCTCCGCATCGATTTCCGTATCAAAGCATAGGATTTGTTCGAGTTCCGAGTCCAAAAAGGAGTTTAGCCGGGAGAGCGTTGTGCCCATTACGCTTGCCATGGACTCTTTTGAGGTGTTCAGCGCAGCCCCAGCAAACCACTTTGCTTTGTGGTCATTGGGCAGCATGGCCATGAGCTGCTGGAACTGGTTCTGCCCTTTCTGCTGGCTGGGTGCAAGCAATTCTTGGATGATTTTGAACACCGATACAATGTGCCTTTTTTGCGGTTCGCAAAACTCAGCCACCAGCAGAATGGTCGCCGTCAACAAGCCCTCGGCTGCGTCATAGAAGTATGCATTGTCGCCAAAGGAGGAGCCGTCCATGCCGGACATGATAATTGTCTTTGCAATAATCTTTGCATACTTTTCAGCCTTGGCCTTGAACGAGATTTGCTTTGGATCATCGAGATATGCGTCCATATATTTGTTAACCAGATGGAGCAGATTGTTCCCGTGAGAGCGCGTGGGGTTGCGCAGATCAATCACAGAAACGTGATAGCCGTATTTCTCTGCAATCGTGCCATAATTTCGTGCGAGATCCCCCTTTGTATCGCTGGAGAGCCAACTCATGCCGGATGCACAGGCGTACTCAATGCAGGGGTAGAGCCAGTATGCTGTCTTGCCCACACCAGCCGCGCCTATCATTAACGCATGGACATCACCGGTATCTACCATGGCGATGGTCTCTTTTTTGCCGGTGCAGCCCATGACAATGCCTTGTGGGAGTGCTCCACCATTTTCGAGCGTGGGTTCCTGATGGTGAGCGGCCTGGTCCCGCCAACGCTCTGGTGTGAATGGGATGTGCTGGTAAATGCGCCGTATCTCTGCCTTACTTGCCCACCGGGCGGTGCCATGCTGCCCATCACCCACCGTCTTTGATTTGATATTGTTAAGGTTGTAGATGTGCGCCAGGAGCGTCACGCCGCTCAAAACGCAGAACATGACTGCTGCCACAAAAATCAGCGTCGCAATACCGGGCATGGCTCCTGCACCTCCAATCTGTCGCCGGATAGTAAATCCTCGTTCCAGTCTTTGTTGACTGGCACGAGGATCTCGTTTTCTATGCCCTGCATAATCAATTTAGCGCTGATGCGCTGTGCGGCAAGCTGGCCTGGTTCATCACTGTCCATGCAAATAGACACTCTATTGATATGAGGATTGTCCTGCAAACATTGGAACAACACCTTGTCCGAAACCGAGCAGGCCGCCGCATAGCTGTGATTGCGCCAGCCGTTCTTGTTCATGGAAATAAAGGACAGCATATCAATGGGAGCCTCGAACAGGTAGAGCCGGTCGCTTTTGCCGACCCAGTGAAAACTGTACTCCGGCGAGCTGCCCACTGCGTTGCCTTTGTAGGTGGACTCTGAGCCTGTTCCGCGCTTATGCGCATGGCGGGGGACGCCGTCTTTATCGAAACCTACGAACACAGCATTGTGGTACTGCGCAGATTCATAAATCATCTGTTTATGGACGAAGGCGTATAGCACATCCTTGTCGATACCTCTACGGGATAGGAGATAAGCAAACACCCGCCGCATATTGTCATTGGCAGGCGGCAGTTCAAACTTAGGAGTAGTCTTTCGTGCTGATGGCAAAACAGAAAGCATACCGCCACTCCGGTCAAGCAAATACTCCATTGCTTCTGGGTAGGATTTGTGGTAATATTTTCTTACGAAGTCAATGGCATCGCCGCCCACCTGTTCGTACTGGTGGAACCACAGATTGCCCCGAATGGTGACTTTCTGGGTACCATCCAGCCACTCCAACTCGGAGCCAGACTTGTGCAAGATCTCGCTCTGGCTGCGGAGGAGACCAGCGAGGTCGGTGCGACGAGCTTTTTCTTTCTGCTCGTCTGTGAAATGAATATAGGCCATAGTACTCCTTTCTGAGAGCGGCCAGCATACATACTGGAGTTGCTCCCGAGTGATTTTGAAAACAGTTTATTGCCGCAAGCCCTGTGCCTGCTTTTTCTCGTTGATTTTCCAGCGCAGCTTGCGGTCGACATTCTTGTCCTGGTAGATAGGACGCAACTCGTTTTGTAGTATCTGACTGGTCTGCTGCAGTAGGCGAATGGTATTCATGCCTATACCAGTGCCACCAATCGGTGGGGATTTCCTGTGCTGGGTTTCTGTAGCATCTTCTGTCACGGTTTGCCCTTGCTGATTATCCATAACCAGATTCATGGCCTCCTGGATGACCGCGTTCTTTATTGAATTGAACTCTTTATTCCAAGAGAGAGGTACACGTTCTGGTAGATTGCTATTGTAGGTGCGCAAAACATTTTCCCTCTGCTGGTACCACAAGTCATAGAGAGCATTTATACGCAGGTCTGTCGCCAACTCATCCACGATGGAATCTACAAGCGATTTCACATCAGCTTTCAGATATCCATACACTTTTTTGCCTTTTGTACGAGAGAGCTGCCGGGTAAGCTGCACCAGCAGTTCTTCTAAATGCGGATTGGAATACCCGCCAGAATTTATCTGCGAAACAATTTCCGCCAGCACATCCTTGCTGGTCGAGCGCAATCTGTCACGATGTTCCGTCTGTTCTTCATAGATGCAGAGCAAATCTTGCGCAAAAATATCTTTTGCAAATGACGAGCGCAGCTTTTGCACACCCTGCTTGGTGAGGTACCCCTCCTTTTCTTCTGTAGAGTAAGCGATTAGGTGGATGTGCGGATGATGACTCTCGTTGTGAAACGCCGCAAACCACTTTAGATGCTTCATCGGGATTCGCAGATTTTCAGACAGCGCCTGAGTCTGAGTGCGCAGCATATCCCGCCAGCGGGAACCGTTGTCGAACCCAAGCCTTTCTGCATCCTCGCGCCGGAGGGATATAATCACCGTCCACACGTTGCCGCCGTAGTGGTTGAGCTCCTGCGACACCTTTTTCAAATTTACCTGCACACCATCATCGGTAAAGAGCCCATGGGAACCGAACTTCTCGGCGCGTGGCCGGGTAGCAATATAATCTGCATAGGTTTTCGAATTCAGTGCAAGGTGCGCGTTGTCCTCTATAGCGTGGGAGATGAACTCGGATGCAGATTCCACAGTCTGTTTCCGCTGGTAATCCTCATACTCCAGCATATCTTTGCTGTCAGGAAAGTCACGGAGAATTTTATTAATCAACTGTTTCTGATTCCATGTGGCAGGAGCGAACCTCTTTGTATCATCAATCTTCTCCACGCCATCGCGGGTCGCAATATACTTTGCGTAACCACCGCGCCCTTGCCGAGCGCCCGGTTTCAGATACTTGAATTTGGTAACTAACTTTGCCACTCGACCGCATCCTCAAAACTGAAATTACCGTTGAGCCGCTTGACCTCTTGAATGCACTCCCCGCGCAAGCGCGCCAGAGATATCTCGTCGATCTCGTTGCTGGCGGCAACCACATTCATCATGACCGCCATTTCCACCGCCAGTTTGAACAGCATCTTGCTGTGGCGGTTGTCGCTCTCGGCCACGACACTTTTCATATTTGATAGGAGTGCGTTTGGCAAATACGAAGTATCCTCATCCGCCATAACATGACCGGCATAGTAGCGGATAGCGCGGTCGATGAACTCTGACTGGCTCTTACTCTTATCTTTCCTATAATTGTTTTTGACCAATTCCAGCGTACTGGGGTACGCCCATAGCAGAAACTTTTTCTTACCTTTTGGCGCAGGCACGATTCCACTTCCTTTCTTATGCAACCTATCCCAAAATGGCGTAACTCCGGGATTTATCCCCATCGCAACCCACCCTGTGCCGTCGATACATTCAACAGCAACCCACCC
>Ga0224742_10051_pt1 | contig 23773 bp, 29 predicted proteins | sample LIM_E_Water_Neg_FD_161631 | JGI IMG/M metagenome (GOLD analysis project Ga0224742, IMG submission 161631) | Enriched cells from gastrointestinal tract of the lab mouse from Pacific Northwest National Laboratory (PNNL), Richland, Washington... | ecosystem: Host-associated > Mammals > Digestive...
GTCTTACCAACTTTACGTCTGATCGTTTCATCAGCATATTTGATACCTTTGCCCTTGTAAGGTTCCGGTCTTCTCTTATCCCTGATTTCTGCTGCGAACTGGCCGACTTTTTCTTTGTCAATACCCTTAACAATGATGACATTCTGTCCTTCGACAACTGTCTCAATGCCTTCCGGATCAATCATCTCAACCGGGTGGGAATATCCTAAAGATAAGGTCAACTTATTTCCGGATTTTGCTGCCCTGTAACCAACACCGTTTACTTCCAGCTTCTTTTCATAGCCATTTGTTACGCCGACAACCATGTTGTTGACCAGTGTCCTTGTAAGGCCGTGTAAAGATTTCATTTTCTTTAAATCATTGGGTCTTGAAACTAAAACCTCTGTTCCTTCAACCTTAATTTCCATTTCAGTTGGAAGCACTCTTTCCAGTGTTCCTTTAGGACCTTTAACAGTCACTTTATTATTTTCTGCAATATCCACAGTTACGCCTGCGGGAATTGCGATTGGCATTTTTCCTATACGTGACATGCCCGTACCTCCTGTCTTATTTATGATCTAAATTCACCCTGAAGAACCGCAGGTTCTTCCTGGTCCGGCCGCAGGCCGGCATTGTTTTACCAAACGTAAGCCAGTACTTCTCCGCCTACCTGTAATTCTCTTGCTTTCTTGTCAGTAACGACACCCTGGTTTGTGGAAATGATTGCAATACCAAGTCCGCCAAGTACTCTGGGCAGATCTTCCTTGCCTGCGTAAACACGAAGGCCGGGTTTGGAGATTCTCTTTAAACCGCTGATAATCCTGTCGTTTCTGTCCACACCGTATTTTAAAACGATACGGATAGTCTTGAAGTTTCCTTCATCGATCAAATCATATTTTTTAATATAACCTTCTTCCAAAAGGATATCAGCGATAGCCAGTTTCATTTTAGAAGAGGGAACGTCTACTGTATCATGTTTTGCAGTGTTTGCATTACGGATTCTTGTAAGCATATCTGCAATAGGATCACTCATTGTCATTTTCTTTCCTCCTATATTTCAATGCAATATCCTACCAGCTTGCTTTCCTGACACCAGGAATCTGGCCTTTATAAGCTAATTCACGGAAGCAAATTCTACAGATTCCGTATTTTCTAAGGACAGCATGCGGACGTCCACAAACTTTGCAACGGGTATATTCTCTTGTAGAGAATTTAGGTTTGCGCTGCTGTTTAATCTTCATTGATGTTTTAGCCATGAATTTACCTCCTTCTACTTAGCAAATGGCATATTAAACAATCTTAATAATTCACGTGCTTCTTCATCTGTCTTTGCTGTAGTAACAAAGATTACGTCCATTCCTCTTACCTTATCTACCTTGTCATACTCAATTTCAGGGAAAATAAGCTGTTCTTTGATACCCAGGGAATAATTTCCCCTTCCGTCAAATGAGTTAGGGTTTACACCTCTGAAGTCACGCACACGGGGCAGTGCAAGATTTACAAGACGATCCAGGAAATCGTACATCTTTTCCCCACGCAGGGTTGTTTTGCATCCAATCGCCATGCCTTCCCTGATTTTGAAGTTGGCAACGGACTTTTTCGCTTTGGTCAGTACTGCTTTCTGTCCAGAAATTGTCTCCATGTCCTTAACAGCGGATTCCAACACTTTCGCATTGTCTTTTGCTTCGCCGACGCCCATGTTGATAACTATCTTGTCAAGCTTGGGTACTTCCATCACGTTTTTATATCCGAACTTTTTGATCATAGCAGCTACGATCTCGTCATTATACACAGTTTTAAGTCTACTCACGCTTCCAGTCTCCTTTCCCAGAATTAATCAATCACGTCGCCTGTTGATTTTGCAAAACGCACTTTCTTGTCATTCTCAAATTTGAAACCGACTCTTGTAGGTTTTCCTTTGTGAACATACATTACGTTTGAAATATCAATGGGAGCTTCTTTTTGAACAATTCCGCCATTCTGGTTAGCTGCCGAAGGTTTTGTATGCTTGGTTATCATGCCAACACCTTCTACGATGACTTTATGCTTCTTCGCATCAACGGAAATTACCTTTCCTTCAGTTCCTTTATCTTTGCCGGCGATGACCTGAACGGTATCACCTTTTTTAATTTTTAAAGTTGCCATGGCAAGTCCTCCTATAATACTTCGGGAGCCAGGGAAACAATTTTCATAAACTGTTTTTCACGAAGCTCTCTTGCTACCGGTCCAAAAATACGTGTTCCTCTGGGAGTCTTATCATCTTTAATGATAACAGCAGCATTTTCATCAAATTTAATATAAGAACCATCTTTACGGCGTGCGCCTTTAACGGTACGGACAACTACAGCCTTTACAACGTCGCCTTTTTTTACAACGCCGCCTGGCGTTGCATCTTTGACCGTAGCAACAATCACATCGCCGATGTTTGCATATCTTCTTGTAGATCCACCCATAACTCTGATGCAAAGGATTTCTTTTGCACCTGTATTGTCAGCGACTTTCAGTCTGCTTTCCTGTTGAATCATGCCAATTCTCCTTCCAATAATCTTCTACTTAGCTTTTTCTACGATTTCTACAAGTCTCCATCTTTTATCTTTGGATAAAGGCCTTGTCTCCATCACCTTGACAGTATCGCCGATACCGCACTCGTTGTTTTCATCATGCGCTTTCAATTTATAGGTGCTCTTTACGACTTTTTTATAAAGAGGGTGTTTTACGTGTTCTTCGATTGCAACAACGATTGTCTTATCCATTTTATCACTGACAACCTTGCCAGTACGTGTCTTTCTTAAATTTCTTTCCACGACTTAATGTCTCCTTTCTCTGACATTCCTGCAACATGCGCCTTCTAAACCGGAAGGCTTAAAACTCCAGGGCGTAGGCTTTATGCCTCTTTCTGCTTCTGAGTAATAACTGTCTGAATTCTTGCGATATTCTTTCTTACTTCTTTGATCCTAGCGGTATTATCCAACTGGTTTGTTGCATTCTGGAATCTCAAATTGAAAAGCTCCTTTTTAGCTGCTACCAGATCCTCTGCCAGGGCTGCAGCCGATTTTGCCCGTAATTCTTCTACATACTTGTTAGTTTTCATTTGATGCACCACCTTCCAAGTCTGCCTTAGAAACTATCTTGCATTTGCAAGGAAGCTTATGTGTTGCAAGACGCAACGCTTCTTTAGCGATTTCTTCGGAAACTCCTGCGATTTCAAACATTACACGTCCAGGCTTAACTACTGCTACCCAGTACTCAAGTGTACCTTTACCGGAACCCATACGTGTTTCTGCGGGTTTAGCTGTTACTGGTTTATCAGGGAAAATCTTGATCCAGACTTTACCGCCACGCTTAATGTAACGGGTCATGGCAACACGGGCAGCTTCAATCTGGTTTGATTTAATCCAACATGGTTCTGTTGCAATGATACCATACTCACCGTAAGTAATTGTATTACCGCGGGTTGCTTTTCCTCTCATGGTGCCACGGAACTGTTTACGACGCTTAACTCTTTTAGGCATTAACATTATTTATCGCTCCCTTCCTGCACTGTCTTTTCTTCATTCTTTTTGGTAGGAAGTACCTCGCCTTTGTAAATCCATACCTTAACACCTACTTTTCCATAGGTTGTATCAGCTTCAGCAAAGCCGTATTCTATATCAGCACGAAGTGTCTGAAGAGGAATCGTGCCTTCGCTGTAGAATTCTGTACGGGCCATATCTGCTCCGCCTAAACGTCCTGACACAGAAGTCTTGATCCCAAGCGCACCTGCTTTCATGGTTCTGCCCATGCAGGATTTCATGGCACGTCTGAAAGATATACGGTTCTCGAGCTGCTGGGCAATGTTCTCTGCAACAAGCTGTGCATCCTTGTCAGGTCTCTTGATCTCTTTGATATCTACCAGTACTTTCTTTCCGGTCATCTTGGAAAGTTCTTTCTTGGTCACTTCAATTTCAGCGCCGCCTTTACCGATTACCACACCAGGCTTAGCTGTATAGATAATAACTTTTACTCTGTCGGAGGCTCTTTCAATTTCAATCTTGGAAACCCCCGCGCTGTATAATTTCTTTTTAAGGAATTTTCTGATGTTATAATCTTCTATAAGGAAATCAGAAAACTCTGCATCTGCATACCATTTAGAATCCCAATCCTTAATAATACCGACCCTTAAGCCGTGAGGATTAACTTTCTGTCCCATAAAATTTCTCTCCTCTCCTATCTTTCATCAAGCACAATTGTAATATGGCTCATTCTCTTCTCGATTCTGTAAGCTCTTCCCTGTGCCCTCGGTCTTACTCTCTTCATTGTAGGCCCTTTGTTTGCAAAACACTCTGCAATGTAAAGGTGCTCTGGATTCGGATATTTCGTGGGGTCCTGGCTGTGCAGATATTCAGCATTTGCACGGGCAGACTCCAGTAATTTCTTAATGATGCTGGAAGCATATCTGGGGTTGTACTCTAAAATTCCCAGCGCTGTTTCCACATCTTTGCCTCTGATGGCATCTAACACGAAACATGCTTTCTGAACAGACACTCTTGCGTAAGATAACTTAGCGGAAGGTCTGGTATCTTTCTGCGCATTTCTTTCTCTCTTTATTTGGGATCTATGTCCTTTTGCCATGATAAAACCTCCTTATCTTACTTTAGACTTCTTTTCGTCTTTGCCATGTCCTCTATAAGTCCTGGTTGCGACAAACTCGCCTAATTTATGTCCAACCATATCTTCCGTCACATACACAGGCACATGTTTTCTTCCGTCGTGTACTGCAAATGTGTGTCCCACAAAAGAGGGGAAGATTGTAGAACGACGGGACCAGGTCTTGATAACCTGTTTCTGTCCTGATGCATTCAGTGCATCTACTTTTTTAAGCAGACTTGCATCTGCGAAAGGTCCTTTTTTCAGTGATCTAGCCATTTTCTTCTCTCCTCCTTAATTATTTGATGGCTCTGCCGTCTCTTCTTCTTACGATCAGCTTGTTGGAAGCTTTTTTCTTCTTACGTGTCTTAAGTCCGAGAGCAGGCTTGCCCCAAGGTGTAGAAGGACCCGGACGTCCAATACCGGTCTTGCCTTCACCACCGCCGTGAGGATGGTCGTTAGGGTTCATAACAGAACCGCGCACTGTAGGACGGATGCCCATGTGGCGTTTACGTCCTGCTTTACCAATTTTAATCAGATTGTGGTCCCCGTTGCCAACAACACCGATGGTTGCGCGGCATACGATAGGCACCATTCTCATTTCGCCCGAAGGGAGACGTAAGGTTGCATACTTTCCTTCTTTCGCCATAAGCTGTGCGCTGTTTCCGGCGGAACGTACCATCTGGCCGCCCTTTCCGGGATATAATTCAACGTTGTGTACCTGGGTACCAACAGGGATCTGTGTTAAGGGGAGGCAGTTACCCACTCTTACTTCAGCTTCCGGTCCGTTCATGACCTTCATGCCGTCCTTAAGTCCTTCCGGTGCAAGGATATAAGACTTCTCGCCGTCTGCATAGCAGATAAGCGCAATATTTGCCGATCTGTTAGGATCATATTCGATTCCCATAACTGTTGCAGGAACGCCCTCTTTGTTTCTCTTAAAATCTACGATTCTGTATTTTCTCTTTGCGCCGCCTCCGCGGTGTCTTACTGTGATTTTACCCTGATTATTACGACCGGAATTTTTCTTCAAAGATACCACCAGTGATTTCTCCGGTGTATGCTTTGTGATTTCAGCGAAATCAGAACCAGTCATATGTCTTCTGGAAGGTGTATATGGGTTATATGTCTTAATTCCCATGACTCTTTCTCCTTTCAAACCTCATTTCATATCGCACTTTTATTGTGCATAGTTATTGCAATGTCGTGTTGCGGTTCCCGTCCCGCCGGTCAGACTTAGCTGCCCTTTGCTTCCGTGTTCCGCAGGCTGGAAGAACGCCTCGCGTTCTTCCCGGTCAAACCTAGTTGTTCTTAGCTGCGGTCCTTTCGCAGCTTAGAATAACTTTTGACCGTTTTAAAGACCTGCGAAGATTTCAATTTCTTTACTTTCTTCTGTCAGCCAGACAATTGCTTTCTTTGTCTTTGCCGTCTTGCCTGAAGTCATGCCGCGTCTTTTTGTCTTTCCATCCATGTTCATGGTGTTGACTTTTGCAACTTTCGTTCCTTCAAACATCTTTTCAACAGCTTCTTTAATCATTACCTTGTTTGCCTCGGGATGAACCAAAAAAGTATATTTCTTTTCGCTCATTCCGGCCATACTCTTTTCTGTGATAACCGGTTTGAGGATAACATCATAATACTGAATTGCTGCCATTATGCATACACCTCCTCAATCTTTGCCACTGCATCCCTGGTAAGAACCAGTGTATCGCCTTTCAGGATATCGTAAACGCTGATCGTATCAACCTGTGTGGTCATGATCGTGGGAAGGTTCCTTGCGGACATAACTACCTTTTCGTCATTGTCGGAAATTACTACCAATGCCTTGTTTACCTTTAAGTTGTCCATAACTGCCTTGAACTTCTTTGTCTTGATCTCGTCAAATTTCAGTTCATCCACAACAATCAGCTTGCTGTCCTGTACCCTGCTTGTAAGGGCGGACTTAAGGGCTGCTCTTTTTTCTTTTTTATTTAACTTAAATGAATAATCTCTCGGAACGGGAGCGAATACAACGCCGCCGCCTTTCCACTGGGGAGCTCTCGTTGAACCCTGTCTTGCATGACCGGTCCCTTTCTGTCTCCAGGGCTTTCTTCCGCCGCCGGAAACTTCAGAACGGGTTTTTGCTTTCTGTGTTCCCTGACGCTTGTTTGCAAGATGCTGTACAACTGCCATGTGTACCAGATGCTCGTTAACAGGAGCGCCGAATACTGCATCGCTTAATTCAATTGTGCCAACTTCTTTGCCTTCCATATTATAAACAGATACGTTTGCCATCTGAATGATCCTCCTTTCATTTATCAGCTTAAGCCTGAGCCTTAACAGCTTCTTTGATTGTGATTAAGGCTTTCTTGGGTCCGGGTACAGAGCCTTTTACAAGAAGCAGATTTCTCTCGGCATCTACTCTGACTACTTCAAGATTCTGCACTGTCACTTTGACACATCCCATATGGCCGGGCATTCCTTTTCCTTTGAATACGCGGCTGGGTGAGGAACATGCACCGTTGGAACCCTGATGACGGTGGAATTTGGAACCATGGGTCATGGGACCTCTGTGCTGGCCGTGTCTCTTGATGGCGCCCTGGAATCCCTTACCTTTGGAAATAGCAGATGCATCGATCTTATCTCCGGCTTCAAACATATCCGCTTTGATTTCACTTCCAAGTGTGTAGTCCTGTGCGTTCTCAAACTTGAATTCCCTGACAAATCTCTTGGCGGAAACGCCTGCCTTGTCAAAGTGTCCTTTCATAGCCTTGTTCACGCCGTGTCTGTGGATGATCTCTTTCCTTCCGCTCTTGTCCTTGTTGACGATTCTCTCTTTCTTGTCAACAAATCCGACCTGCACTGCACTGTAGCCGTCGTTTTCCACTGTCTTGACCTGTGTTACCACACAGGGGCCGGCCTGAAGTACAGTTACGGGGATCAAAACTCCGTCCTCGCTGAAAATCTGGGTCATTCCGATTTTGGTAGCTAAAATACCTTTCTTCATTTCTTTACCTCCATTTGCTTCTACAGCGGGCCCATATCGGGCCATCCTAGTATAATGGTTTACAAGCCCCTTATCTTTAAGGGGGTTGCTCATTACAAGTATTTTTACTTGTTACAAGTGCATTTTACTTGTTGCAAGTGTACTTTACTTGTTACAAGTGCATTTTACTTGTTTTTCATTTTGATATCAATATACACACCGGCAGGCATCTCCAGTCTCTGGAGTGCATCCACTGTCTTAGGTGTGGGTGTGATGATATCAATCAGTCTCTTGTGCGTTCTCTGTTCGAACTGCTCTCTGGAATCTTTGTATTTGTGGACTGCCCTTAAGATGGTAACAACTTCCTTCTTGGTGGGAAGGGGCACCGGTCCGCTCACCTGTGATCCATTCTTCTTGACTGTTTCGATAATCTTTTTGGCAGATGCATCAACCAACTGATGATCATAAGCCTTGAGTGTGATTCTCATTACTTGACTTGCCATAAAAAAAGCCGCCTCCTTTTCGCACTTTTAATGATGAATTAAGTACGACAAGCGGTGACTGTACACTCTCCCGTGCGTGTCCTGCTTATTCCCCCAGCTTTTATGCGGATTTCTTAAGCACGCTTAACGCCCGTGTTCCTGCCGATCCGGCAGGCTATATGTCTGTACAGTGACTTGCCGTCAGGTTCTTTGGTCTGGCTGTCCGCCATCCCCTTGACATTCGCTCCACGGAAAACCTGCAGTGCCTTACGGCAGGGCAGCAACCTCACGCTTCATCGCTATCATGTCACAGCACTTCATAGTATACAGGATGATTTCCTCTAATGCAAGTAATTTTTGAAAAAAATATGAAAGAGCTGCACCGCGTACCGCAGGCAGCCCTTTGTATACTGTAAATAAATGATATGCATTCATGCAGATCCGGATTTTATTCTTCGTCAAAATTGATTCTGTTCAGGCTCACATCCTCAAACTCCTCCACCATTTCAGCCGAAGGCGCCGGTGTCAGAAGGCTCACTGCCACGATTGCAAGAAGGCTTACTGCAAACCCTACTGCCAGCGAATAGAGGCCTGTAACGCTTCCAAGAGTTGCACCGGAAACAAGGGGGATGTAATCCCAGACCAGTACGGTCAGCGCGCCGGCCAGAATACCTGCCACTGCCCCCTGGAAGTTGGTCCGCTTCCAATAAAGGGAAAGAAGCACCGTAGGCCCGAAAGCTGCGCCAAGGCCCGCCCACGCATTGGACACCAGTCCCATAATGGAGCTGTTGGGATTGAGGGCGATCAGATAGGCAAGCACTGCAATGGCAAGCACTGTGATACGGCTGATCCTAAACACTGTTTTTTCCGTAGCATCTTTTTTGATGATACCCTTTACAATATCTTCCGCCACACTTGAAGCGCTTACCAGAAGCTGGGAATCTGCCGTTGACATAATGGCCGCCAGGATACCGCACAGAAAGATACCTGCAATCACCGGCATTTTAATGTCCTGCGTAAAAAGCTTGATGATCATATTGATAAAGACCTTCTCCTCTTCTCCCCCGGAAAGAATTTCGGGATAAAGATAGGCACGTCCCACAACTCCGATTATGCAGGCAAGTATCAGGGAAAGGAATACCCAGATAATTGCAATCCCTTTGGATTTGTTCAGTTCTTTTTCATTCCTGACTGCCATGAAGCGGACAAGGATATGGGGCATCCCGCAGTAGCCAAGCCCCCACGCCAGACCGGAAATAATGTCCACCGCACGGTAAGGCTCTCCGCCGTTGCTGAAAAGGCTTAAATAAGCCGCCGAACCTCCGGCTACGCCGCTCATGTCAATATTGTTCATGACATTTCCGGCCCCTACAATTCCCAGCGCCGCAATAGGCGCTGCCAGAAGGGCCACCAGCATCAGTGTTCCCTGTATAAAGTCTGTGGTGCACACCGCCAGGAATCCTCCCATGAAAGTGTATACCAGAATGACAATTGCCCCAATGGTAAGGGCGATTTTATAATCCACATTGAATACGGAATTGAAAAGCTTGCCCCCTGCTGCCAGCGCCGACGCCGTATACACCAGAAAGAATACGACAATCGTCACCGATGAAATAAAGAGCAGCACTCTCTTTTTGTCATGAAACCTGTTTTCAAAATAGGTGGGAAGGGTCAGGGAATTGTTGGCCCGGATCGTATACCTGCGCAGACGTCCTGAAATGCACAGCCAGTTCAGCACCGTCCCTATAAAAAGCCCGATCGCAATCCATGCCTGTCCGGTTCCCAGCGCATAAATCGAACCGGGAAGCCCCATGAGAAGCCACCCGCTCATATCCGATGCCTGGGCCGACAAAGCTGCAACCCATCCTCCCAGCTTCCTTCCTCCGAGGAAGTAATCCTCTGTACTGTTATTTTTCTTTGCATACATTGCACCGACTCCCACCATAGCCAGTAGATACAGTGCAAATGCTACGATAATCCATCCTATAGAATCGCTCATTTTCTCCTCCTCATCCTGCCGCCCAGGCGGCATGTATGTACTTCATTACACAGCGGCATCCGGCCGGATACTGCCGCAAGCTTTTGCTTATAACGTAAAATCACTATCCGGCTGCCTTTACCCACTATCTATATACTATATATGAGTATTCCCTTATCAGTCAACTAAAAATTTAACCCATTAATGTATTAAATTACTTTTGTCCCCGAAATCCGTTATGGATTGACATGCCTGCGGCCGCAACGTATAATCATAATTGTTGTATCTACGCCCTTACAGGCGCATAACAGACAGCACTCTTTACCTATTTAATAGAAATTACAATATGAAAGATAAATAACGGAGGACGATCTATGCCAAAAGTCACACCTTTCCAATGTATCAGGCCGGTTCCCGGACTTGCCTCAAGGGTATCCGCCCTGCCTTATGATGTCTATAACCGTAAAGAAGCCCTTGCGGAAGTCAGCAGGGAACCCCTTTCTTTTCTCCGGATCGACCGGGCAGAAACCCAGTTTGCCGATGATGTGGACACCTATGATCTGAAAGTGTATGCAAAGGCAAGGGAACTTCTGGATACTATGATTGCAGAGGGCACCTTTATAATGGAAGCTACACCCTGCTACTATCTCTATGAGCTGACCATGAATGGCCGCTCACAGACCGGCCTTGTTGCATGTTCTTCTGTGGATGATTATCAGAATGGGATCATAAAAAAGCATGAAAATACCAGAGAGGACAAAGAACTTGACCGTATCCGCCATGTAGACGCCACAGACGCCCACACCGGCCCCATTTTTCTGGTATACCGGGGGCAAAAGGAAATCAGTGAAATCATAGAAGACGTTAAGAACCAAGCTCCCCTTTATGATTTTGTTTCCCCCGATGCTATTACCCACAGAGTATGGCGCATTGGGGATCCGGACCGATTGGCCCGGCTGGAAAAACTGTTCGTCGAAATCCCCTGTACCTACATAGCTGACGGCCATCACCGCTGTGCATCCGCTGTAAAGGTGGGGCTGAACAGGCGCAAGGCCCATCCTGAATACACAGGCAGGGAAGAATTCAACCGTTTTCTCTCTGTGCTGTTTCCGGACGACCAGCTTTATATCATGCCCTACAACAGGGTGGTAAAAGATTTGAACCATCTGACAAAGGAAGCATTTTTACAGGCAGTGGAAAAGGCCGGCTTTTCTATAGAATGCAGAGGGAAAGAGCCTGTTTCCCCCTTAAAGAAAGGAACTTTTGGCATGTATTTGTCCGGCTGCTGGTATCTCCTTACCGCCAGCGAGTCCCTGCTTTCCCCTGATCCTGTAAAGGGACTGGATGTGTCCATACTACAGGACAATCTATTGAACCCTGTTTTAAACATCAAAGACCCAAGGACTGACAGCCGGATCGATTTCGTAGGCGGCATCCGCGGCCTTTCCGAACTGGAGCGGCGGGTCGGGGAGGATATGACAGTTGCCTTTTCTCTATACGCAACCTCTATACCGGAACTCCTTGAAGTGGCTGACGCCGGTCTTCTCATGCCGCCTAAATCCACCTGGTTTGAGCCGAAACTGCGCAGCGGTCTGTTTATTCATCGCCTGTTCTGACCCGCCTATGGACGGGCCTGTGGTCCGGCCGCTTAAAGAGCCTGTTATAAAAGTTTTAGAGTGTTTGAAGCTGCCTGGAGAACGCAGCTTTCAAACACTCTGCAGTCAAACTATCTGTTATTCCTTAATCATTCAATAAATTTCATTCTGGTATCTTCCACAAACTTTTTGCGTGACGGGTTTCCCTCCGCCCTGAAAATCTTTTTGTTTCTAACATCGTAAATGACCGACCACACTGTGTCTGCCCCCCTGCTTCTTTCATATTGACACATAAAGCCATATTTACCTGACAAAATATCCCTTGCCAATTCAACAGAAAAATGATTTTTATTTTCCCTTAACGCATGATTGGCAGTCATATATCTTTCATCTGAACGCCAGTCATCTATGGAATGGTTGTTGTATCCGTACATTTTTTGAGAAACAAATCCGTTTGCTGCCACAACAAAGCCGTCATGCTCCGCAGGCTTTATTACTTCAACATGGTCACAATTACATTCTATAACGGCAAATTTCCCGGTATCATCCACAACAGTCAGTGTTTGCTGTGAAGCAATGGGCAGCCTGTTCAGGCTCTCAATCACTTCGTCAGTCGTTTTGCACCTTTCTAATAAATAGCGCACCAGCATGCCTGCATTAAATCCTGCTTTCGTAATCTTCGGATAGACAAATGTAAGGCCAACCGCTAAACCATATTCGTTTATCCCATCCTCCATTTCTATAAATGCAGTGGTATTTCCGTTAAAACCATATGCTCCTTTTAATCTATACAGACAGTTCATATATAGCTTTTCCAATGCAACAATAAAATCACTATTCCTGCCAAAAATAAGAGTATCCTTATCCTTAAATGCAAAACAAGTACAATGATTATCAAAGGCAAAGCAATACATACTTAATAGGAATGTGTAAAAATCTTCATATCTGCTTTTTTGTCCGTCTGCCAGTCCTCTGATTTCCTCTAAGATTTCCGGGTAGTATTTTTCGTAAACAGGCAGACAGTTTTCCGCAAACATCCTACGTTCTCCAGTTAACCCGAATGCCGGAGTCTGGTCTATATTTTTTCCATTTTTGTATAACAGGCTTCCCCAATTATAACCGGCTTCATAGTGACTTTTACTAAATCTTCCATGATACATTTTCTTTATTCCTCCTACTGTTTTTCAAGCAGGCGCCTTCTCTGATCAAATGCTAACAGAACAAACGCTGCCACAAGACAGCTTATTATAATAAAAAATTTAGGTCAACTGCCTTTTTATATGGGTGCCAGAGCGTACTTGAAAATTGCTTTCCTTAAGATGTACATCACAGCTTGTGGAAAACTAAGAGCATGGATGTTCTGCCAAATGAGGGAGGCGCAGCGGGCTGCGTTGACCGGATTTGACGCAAATATCACGCAAAATGGGGCATACAGATTTCAGACAACGTGTTCCTGCAAATGTGGAATCATCAGTATAAATCGTGCTTCTTTATCATTATACATTTTGCATTCCCATCAAAAACAAACTCCACGATCCACGGCATGACATTTTTGATTCTTTCAAAATCGCTATACCCGAAAGAATGGCCATAATAATTGATAATTGTGCTCAGAGCCGTTCCATGACTCCCTACTACAATATTCTTACCGGCATATCTATTTAACACTTTCTGCAGAGCAGATATATTTCTTTCCTGAACATCCTGAAGACATTCCCCATCTGTCAATTTGTATGTAAAATCATCCCATTGCCTTTTTGTAAACGATGTATAATCTTCAATCCACCCGTTTTCTATTTTCCTCTCTCTAAAATCCTGTATCATCTCAATTTTAAAATTATGGCTGTCTGCAAAATCCCTGACCGTATCTACCGCTCTTTTATATGGGCTTGATAAAACAACATCAATGTCCTTATCCATTAGAAATTTAGTAACCAGTTTTCTATCTTCCATTCCTTTTGGAGATAATTCCCGAAGAGCATCCTCATGATTATTATAGTCTGGCTCTGCATGACGGACGAAATATACTTTTGTCATAGTAATCCTCCGTGCTGCCAACACCTGCAAATTGAGGCGTCAGCACGAATTTGTCTGTTATTATTACTCTGCTTTTTGTAATATATTTTAGGATTTCAACTGTGTGATCCGCTCATCGATCCTCCGCACTACCCCATTGGTGTATGCACTAAAATATTTCAGCCAAAACCCACGGGCTGTTGGATTGAAACTTTCAAAGTCCACACCAAGTCTGGTATATCCTTCTCTTTTCAATGCAGATATGGTAAAGTTCAATAAATTTTGATATAATCCCTTACCCCTGTGTTCCGGCAGACAGTATGCGCCTGTGATATGGCGATAGGTGTCACCCATTGCAACAAACGTTTCCCCCAGAGCCGAAATTCTTACAAATGCACATATTTTCCCATTCTGCCCTGCCACAAAGTAACGTTCCCCTTCCTCCATAGAAGATTCCATAAACTCCTCCCGTGTTTCCGGCCTGCGGTTCATAAAGAAAGGGCTTTCGCAGTAATGGCGGTATAATGCCAGATGAAGCGGATAAATAGAATGACATCCTGCTTTTGGAAGCTCGCTAAAATCATAGCCTGCGCAATCTTCACAGTCAATTAATTCCATCGGGCGGACAGCATCTAAGCAACGCAAACCGAAGCCATAATGAAAAAACTGCTGCTGAAGTTCTGTATCATGGGCGTATAAGCAAATTGCATGGGAAACCGCCCCAGCCTTTACCCACTTTTCCCCTGCTGCCTGGTACATAGCTGCATAAATTTTTGAGCGGTTTTCAGAAACAGCCCCATTTGCCCCCATAGGGGAAAAGATCCCTCTCACGTCAGTGGCACGAAATGCATTATCAAAAGAGGCACAGCAGCACAAGAATCCAATCATCTTTTCATTTTCAAATGCAGCAACACCCAATCCATTTCCGGCAAAACCGCATAAGTCAGGAATATCACACACCTGCGGCAGCTCTTTTACATATTGCCGTTCATCATTGTAATTTGCAAGAGCAATTTTCACTGCTTCATTAACGTATTCTTTTTTAAAGTTTAAAATCTCCATCAATTCTCTCCTTATTAACTGACGGAGAGCTAAATTATAGTCACCCTCCGTATTTGAATGTAGCAAATAATATTTTTCATATCACATCATCTCCTTTGCATAAAAATATCTATGTAAACACAAGAAAGCCTTGTGATGAATTACTGTGGGTAAAGCAATCCCATTTAACAACGTTATCTGTTAATAAATCAATTTTCCTGATCATCATCTTGAAATATTGATTCAAAAAAGTCTGGGGCAAAAAACTTGCTTTCTATGGATACGCAATTTCGAAAAGGATTTTTTAAATATGAGAATTATATACCTCCATTAGCTCAACGATATATGCTTCTGGTTTTCTAATTACTCTTAATATGTCATCACCAAATTGTTTGAACATTTCTACCCCAAAGTTATATGCCAAACTATAGCAGTCATTAATCTTGTAAAAATCGTTTGTAAAAGTCTCCCATAAAACCTTATTTTTTCTATTATATGCTTTTTTTTGCTTTGCAAGGTAACACGCAACCGATTCATATAACCACACATATTGTTTTGGCGGTATCATCGAAAAATATGTCTGAAAGGCGTGGATGCATTCATGAACAATTACAGCTTTATATGCATTTAAGGAATACCAGCGGTTTATATTTCTATATTCCAAAATAAAAATATTATTTATTTTGCATGTAAAAGCAATTGCAAAGTCTGGTACATCTATATTTAATTCTTCTTTTTTTTGCTTAAATTCTTCCTCGCTGCATATATGAATCTTGATCTTTAATTCATCCGGAAGGCTGCTGAAACCAAAAAAAGCTGCTGCCGACAATATGTTTTCGGATAAACTCTCCCGGTTCTCATAAGCTATCGTCCCTGCTGTACTAAGAACGCATAAATCACCAATTCTATCAGGCATCATACCACCCACACCGTATTCGTTTCTATCAGTTCCTCCAGAATCTTTTTAATTGTAATCTGATCATCCTGCCCAATTGCAGCAATATTTTTCACAACAATTCCAGCATCATAAATTCTGTTGAAATAGAATGATGCCAGCTTTATCTTCGCCCCGGCAACTTCATCCAGTGCTATCAGCTTACTGCTTAAAGATACGCTTCCTATTCCCAATTTCTTAACAGACAGCAATCGTTCTTTTATGGCAGAAATATTGTCTGTTTTCGTTGTATTTAACTTTTCTAACAACATATCAGCAGATAATGACATCCACTCACCAAACGATAGCCCACAACATCTATAGCCTAAATACTTTTGCTTTAATCGTTCCCCGTTACATACAGGACAAATAATCTCCGTTTTTTTCTTAAATACTGTATCAGCGTTTTTATCTGAATAATAGCTATGATATTGTATAAAATAGGAGATTATGCCCTCCCAGCGCTTAGACTTTCCTTCTATATCATACATTTTATCCGTTCCCCAGAATAAAGCTGTTTTCTCATCGTCTGTCATGCCTCCAACCGTTTTCGTAATATCTATTTTGTCCTTTTTTAAATATTTTGATAATTTCAAATAATCTGTACTGTTCTTCAAAAATTTTTTACAGACAGCATTTAATTCACCGCCTTGTAAAAAGAAATCTTCATTAACAGCCCAAACTTTCCCAGAGCCTTTACAATTTGTGCACTTTCCTGTTGTACTAACAGAATCAAATACATATCTGGCAATATTGGCCTCATTTTCAGATGCAGCCTCTTCATCCAAAAACCGGCTTATTCCCAATGCTTCCCCTACCGAAATATTGTATTTAATCTTTTCATTAAAATCGATTATCAGCATAATTGGCGTATCGGATTCAATCATATTTCTGTCAAGTCTTGAGAACATAGCGTTATTTGGTATAGCAACTGACAAAAAATCTTCCTTAGACCTTTTTGCTGCTTTCACCAAAACTTCCAAGTGTTCATAATCATAATATAAATGATGCGGTGCGAATTTTAAAACATCATCCCCATCCTCTATTATTATTTCTTTCTCCGGATATCCCATATCAGTTGTCTTACCGACTTCAAAGCCCTCTAACATTTTAGCAGTTGGTGTTTCCTTTATTTCATCCGGCTTCCCCTGAAATAAAAGATGTCCACCACTCACTCCAGTACCGCCAAATTCTATAATATAATCCGCATTCTTAATCATTTCCGGATTATGTTCAACTGCCAAAACTGTATTTCCAGCCAAAGTCACTTCTCTCAATGCGGATATCAAATCACCTGCATCAACTGTATGCAAACCTTTGGATGGCTCATCTAAAATCAATAAGTGATTTTTCTCCTTTCCCATAAGCACCTGGAGCAGCAAAATCCTTTGCAGTTCGCCCTTTGAAAGGGTCTTTGACTGTCTTGCAAAAGAAAGATATCCAACCCCTAATTTACATCCCAGCTTCACCAAGTTTTTGATTTTTGTATCCTTTACAGTTTCACCTAAATCTTCCAGATTTGTATTATAGAATTCATAAATATTTAATCCATCAACCTGCACCTTCAGCACATCTTCATCAAAACCATATCCGCCGCATTGATCGCAGACTCCCAGCAATTCCTCTTCTGCAGAATAAAGTGTGCCTTTCCCTCCACAGCACTGACATTTTCCATCAGAAGATCCAAGCATAAAACAGTTCTTCTTAATTTTAGATTTAGAAGCTTTTTCATATATCTTTGAAATATAGCCGCATAATTTTATGAGTGATGCAACAGTAGACTGATTTGTAGTAACCTTTGAAGCCTGTCCCAGATAGTCTATTCCATCAAATCCATACTTTGAAGGATCAGCACTTACAGAAGCATAAACTGCCTGCCTGACAAATGTGGATTTTCCGCTTCCTGAAATGCCACAAACAACTGTATATGCATCCTTTGGTAATCTTACTGATACATTTTTTAAATTATTATAAGTCAAATGATTAAATTCCAAAAAATTCTTTTTCTCTGTTGTTTCTATCTCAAATGTCTGCGTTTCCTGCCCTGCCGTAAGCAACACCTTTGTTGTAGAAGTGTTGTGAGCTTTTATTTCATCTAATGGTGCGCCAAAAAGTACATTGCCGCCTTTTCTGCCTCCACACGGCCCCATATCTACAATGTGATTGCAGCAGCTTAATAATTTTTTGTTGTGCTCAACCATCACAATGGTATTCCCACGCTCACAGATTCTGCGTAACAAGACCACTAAATTTTCAATATCGCTATAGTGAAGCCCCGAAGAAGGCTCATCCAGTAAGTAGCATAGTCCATGAATATCTGCATTAAGGAGTGCACAAATACGAATTCTCTGAAGCTCACCACCGCTTAAAGTACTGCTAGCTCTGGACAGTTTAAGATGGCCACAAGACAATAATCTAAAATTATCCGTCTCTTTTATCATTCTGTCTAAATACTTACCAGATTTTATCGGTGCTTCTTTCTTAATTTTCTTACACCACTCTCCCAGCTCATTTAAGGTCATTGCCATCAATGTACTTATGGATTCACCGCAAAATACAAAGCGGCTGATACTTCGGTCAAACCGGCTGCCACCACAATCAAGACAAATGTAATCATCAAACAGGGTTTTAAGTACATCTCCACCTTTATGTGCTCTGTAGCCTGCATTTAAGTAGTTAGCGATACCCTCAAAAACCTGTGTTTTCTTCCCACCAGTTCTGTCCCTGAATGTTATTTCCTTATTCATTCCATACATAATTGTATGAAATTCATCACTGGACAAGTCACAAATAGGCGTGCCAATGTCAAGATTCAAATGTTCATATAAGGCAGCTATAAATTTTTCCGTAACAGTAGAGTATTTGATACCTTTTGCTGTAATAAAATCAGATGCTCCTTCTAAAATACCCTTGGTGTTGTCCAAAAATACCTTCTCCGGCTTAATAGCTATTGTTTTTCCTGTGCCATGGCAACACCTGCATGCACCGCCGCCATCCCCGTATGAAGTGTTATATGATGCCCTGCTTCGTATTAAGTTTGGTCCAACTACGTGACAGGAAGCACATTCTATTTCTTTAAGAAAATCGTATGTAATATTAGAATACTCAGATATTACACATATAGAGCAGCTAAATTGTTTATTGAATTCACGAATCAGCTTTTCGTTTATATTGTCAAAAGAAAAATAAACTGTTGCAAATGCTTTCTTCTTCTCATTGGTTGTGCTTTCACCATTTTTATCAAAGTATTCGATCCTGCTAACAGTCCCCTTGCTTTCAATAAAATCTATAGCCGGTGCAAACAAATCGTCAATTTTGAGATCCACACTCAACTGCCGGATCAAAGAATAATCTCTGTACACCGCACTGCCACATTCGTCACAGTATATGACTCCATAATCAACAAATAAATTCCTTAATATCTCATGAATACCTGAAACCGTTGAAACTGTTGACATAGGATTCGAGACTGAACTCTTTACATCGATCAAAATAGTGTTCGGCAGATTTTCGACGGCATCAACTTCTATGTTGTTCCTTATCAAAAGGGAATCTTTTACTGTCTTTGATGCAATCCGCGTATAATTTTGCGCTCCATAAGCTCCTAATATTTCTTTGAGCAAAGTGCTCTTTCCCGAACCGGACACACCCGTAAGGGCAGTGATCTTACCTATTGGAATATCTACCGATATATTTTTCAAATTATTCGCATGTGCATTTTTCACCGATATCAGCATGTCATCTCCTCCTAAATTCAGCCATATAGGTATAGATTTTATCTCCCCCCAAAGCTTGGGCTCCTATACTTTCTACCGAAATATAATCCTCAACAACCTTTGCTATTTCATAATCATATTTCTTTGCCTTTCTGTACACATAATCTGGAGAACTGCAGTCAATAGTACAAAACACTATCATAATTCGGCCATCTGGCTGTAGGTTCTTCTGACCAAATTGAAAAATATAATCATTCAAATCTTTTCCTTCAGATGAATGCCATGAATTTGTAAGATAGGAAAAGGACCCGGCATCAAGTGTTTCAAATGTATCATTGGCATATTTTAATATATCCTCACTTGCAACTTTGTCATCCACAGGCGGATTTGCCACAATCAAATCAAACTTCGGCCCCACATATTTTTCTATATAGTTCACAAAATTTCCATTTATGATCTCAATCGAATCCTCAAGATTGAGAGCCTTGATATTTTCTCTTGCACAATCGCATGCAATTAGATTCAGTTCTACCCCAGTAACTTCACACTTATGCTGATCTGCCAAAAATATTCCCAACGGCAATGCTCCGCACCCAACATCCAGCACGTTAATTCCCTGCACAATATTAAAACTATTATAATGCTTTGCAAAAAATTCAGCCAATCCAAACTTATTGCAGATATACTTATCAGTTTTTAAATGATATTGCTTATCAGGTGTAATATATTTTGAATACATATCGTTTTCCCCGATTCCCTTATATAAATAAAGACTCCATATGGCGGCAACACAATTCACCATCAGAGTCTTTTAGCCTAATCATCCTATCGGATGAATTCCCATATTGGAAAATTCTTCAAAATGCTCCTTCCAGACACCCATGCATATTTTATCCATTATACATTTATCACAACTCTCCATCTTACTGCGCATTCCATGATCCAACTGCTTAAAGTCACTCATGTATTCATTATCCCTATTGTATAGATCCAAAACAGCAGGCCATGCACTTTCACCTACGCATGATTCCATGCCATGTAACAGGCAATACGGCACGCCTTCTGTCTTCAATATATCAGGACCAACAATATCTTTAAGTTTCCTTATTGCCCGCACGGAATCCTCAACTGAGACTGATAATTCACTCCGTTCTTTTAAATGCATCATAGAAAACTGCATTATATCTGGTTTATATGGCATTAATAATGCTGCCACATCATTCAAATGGGGTAAATTTCGTGCATTAATTACTGTATTCGTATAAATTCTACAGTGTGTCTTCGATACTTTATCAATTGCATCAATCAAGCTTCCAAATGCATCAGGATTGCCGCTTAAATCATTGTGTATATCCGCAATATGACTATGCACTGAAAAAGACAGACATACCTCTGTTGTTTCTGCCACATGATCTAAAAATGAAACCAGCTCCCCGCACTTAGATAAACCATACCCATTGGTCTGAATGATGTATTTTTTATATCCCAAAGTTAAAGCAAGAGAAATCAGTTCTATTATATATTCAGAATATAATGTTGGCTCGCCGCCTGAAAGCACAAGCTCATTGCATTTATTTCTATGTCCCTGAACAACGGCCTCCTTCAGGCTTTCAAAAGGAATCTCTATATCCTTCATGTAGGAAGAAAAACAGAAGCTACAATGATTTGTACAGTCATATGTGATTTTCAAATTAAGACAGTGCAAGGTCAACTCCCCTTTTTATATGATTGATCAGTAATTTCTTTGCTTTACAATATTCCTCATAAAGCTCCTTGGATTTTTTGAACATCTCATTATGGGTCGGCAGGCATCCCCCTTTGCAATAGTCATATATTTCACAATCAGCGCACCTTCCCATTGCCTTACTATAAAACCCGTCAAAACCACATATCTTATTAGGGGTCAATAATATCGTTTTCAGTTCTTCATCTGACACTTCGTATATATTTTTAACATAAGCAGTATCTTTCATGCTTTCATGGATAAAATTATCACACAGCCACATCTCTCCGTTCGGGTAAATACAGGTAAAATTAGAACACTTCTCCTCTCTGTATTCACACCAAGTCACAACACTTTTTGATAATGTACCTATAATTGATACAATTGGATCAATTATCATTTGTGTTTCTTCTGTCTGATTTGGTAGATCATGCATCCATAAGTCAAATACTTCACACATAAACTCAGCAAAGTCCATTGGACGGATACCATACAATTCTGCATTTCCATTTGAATCAGAATTATAATTCGGTACAAATTTACAAAGATTTCCTCCTAATTCCTTCATGTATTCAAATACTTCTTTTGCATGCTTCACATTGTGAGTTCCAACAACGCTTATCGTAGAGAATACTAGTTCCGAATCCTTTACTCTCTGAATTGCTGTTTCAATCTCTTTGAATGAAGATTTCCCATTTGCTGAATGTCTTGTAATATCATTGATTTCCTGTGGGCCATCTATACTTATACTTACAATCCTTTCACTCAGCAAATCTGCATTTGTCTCCAAAATACGAATACATTCATCCGTTAACAAAGTTGCATTTGTCTGTAATGCTATTTTATAATCGACAGAGTACCCCTTATTAACTTCTCTGATACAACCCACAAATTTTTCTAAATAAGAAGCTCCCTGCAAAAGCGGCTCTCCCCCGTGAAACATCCATAGTATTTTTGAATCCGGAAATAATTTTGCCGTTCTCCATACGATACCTGTCAACTGCTCAATACTCATGATATCTTTGCAATAGGTTGTACCATTGCGTATAAACTCATAACAATAACCACAACGAAGATTACAATTCATTGTAGGCTTTATAACAATTGTCTTTGCAAGCTGCATATATCTTTCTTCCTCAAATCTTCTTCGTACTTTCGTATACATTTTCTCTAAAAATCAAAAGGAGTACAAAAAATTCTGTACTCCAGTTTCTGGTAAAATAACTATTTCCCCGCTAAAGAATCAATATCCGTGGCTATATTCATCATGATTGCCCCAACAAGCAAGGGCAGATCTCGTCTCATCATTCTGGACAGTTTTCACAAATTCTTTAAGTTTTTTAAGTTCTTCTGCTGAATACTGCTGCGGCTGCATAGACTCTTTAACTAAACCTTCTCTATTATCCATTTCATTGTCCCTCCATTGTCATATAGCTAACTTAATTGTTTTCATATGGTTATCACTATTTATAATTATATAGTATTTATAAATAATGATACTACAGGTAATATATCCAGTCAACAAGAAGATAGGAGTTAGCCAAAGTTTTTACATGAGCCTGTTGCAGCCCTGCCAGCCCCGGCAGTACGACCACTCTTACGTTATTTGAATAGTGTTTTTTGATAGTTTCTATGCTTTTATTACATGGTACCAGTACCATGTGTAAAGAACATTAGAGCGTGTTTGAAAATTGCTTTCTGCCAGATGTATGTCACAATTTGTGGGAGACTAAGCGCATGAATGTGCTGTTAAATGAGGGGCGCATAGCGAGCTATGCAACCTGAATTTGACCCAAAGATGCCGCAAAGTGGGGCATGAAGATGACTAGAATGAAAATTCATCGCTCTGTTTGCTCAGTCATAATTCCCCAACGAATCCCAAACCTATCGACAAAAACAACTCGGCAAGAACTGTAGGGCGTTGCCTCCAGTTGATAGATTGTCTTACTCCCTTCTTTCATGATTTCATATGCTCTTTGCACTTCTTCTTTTGTATCATACATAATAGTGAGGAAATTGGAATAGCACGTTTGAAATTCAATATCCACATGATCACTCATAATGATCCTTTGATTATCCAATACAAGTTCCGAATGGTATATATATTCTTTTTGATTTTCCTTAAGCAACGGAATATATGCAGGGTCATTTGCCTCTTTGTATGTAATCATACAACTAATTTTTCCATTAAAAGCCTTTTCATATATTTGAATTGCTTCCCTGCAATTCCCTCCAAAATTTAGTGTTGGTACAATCTGCATTTTGTTCTCCCTTTTCATCAAAATAACGTTTGTTCATTTGATTATATCACTTCTATTCCTCATTCGCCACAAAAAATAAAGGCATATCCTGCCACTTAAACTCGTTCTACTTCTCATACAGACTATTAAATTCTTTTTAAAGTTCTTTCATGTCTATACCTGATTAGCAAGGGAAAATACGTACACATTCCGCTTAACACTACAAACCAGAGTTCTCAAGCGCATTGCTAAACTGGAATTATCTATGAATATACATTCTTGACATCTCCGGTTCACCATCTCCCTGTACCATGCACAAAAACTCCCAACCATATCTTTCATAAAATGTTGTATGGCTTGTTACTAAATATATTGGCATTATTCCCTTATTCTTCATATCTGCCACTGCCATATTTAATAAATTCCCAGCAATTCCTTTACAGCGGTATTCTTCTTCTGTATAAACAGCACATACATT
>Ga0224742_10054_pt1 | contig 23421 bp, 13 predicted proteins | sample LIM_E_Water_Neg_FD_161631 | JGI IMG/M metagenome (GOLD analysis project Ga0224742, IMG submission 161631) | Enriched cells from gastrointestinal tract of the lab mouse from Pacific Northwest National Laboratory (PNNL), Richland, Washington... | ecosystem: Host-associated > Mammals > Digestive...
AACGTTATCTGTATATCATATTTTGTGCCCAAGACTAATTGGGATTGTTCTACAATATGAGTAGTTCCCGCATTATATACTACCATGTCATATTGATTAGTATTCAACTCTGTTTTGCCAATAAGTACCCGTATATTACTTCCACTATTTTCTGTTTGTCTATCCTTAACATGATTATCCGTCTGCAAGCTGTTTTCTATTTGCACAGCCATTGTATCACTATCTGTCTGCAAATCGTTTTCTATTTGCACAGCCATTGTATCACTGTCTGTCCGCAAATTATTTTCTGTTAGCCTATCCATTGTATCACTGTCTGTCTGCATACTGTTTTCTATTTGCGCAGGCATTGTATCACTGTCTGTCTGCATACTGTTTTCTTTTGACTCACAATAACTTATCTGTGCGCTAATACTGCTTTCTGCAATTTCTTTTGGCATAATTGTAAAGCCAATCTCCCGTGTACCCTGATAATTTCCTACTCCTGTAACAATTACTTTAGGTGCATCTGTTTCCGCTTTTTCTGCTGCCAAAATATTGTTGGCATAAACAATCGTATAATCTTTCCCCTTTTTCAGCGTTTTTTTGCCCCATTTTACCGAAACAGATGGCAGCAATTCTTTGCCAGAATAAATTTTATCTGCCACAGTCATTGTAAAATCTTCTGCTTCTATACTCTTGGGCAAAATCGCAAAAGTCTTTGTCACTTTCCCTTGGCAATTACCTTTTCCGGTTATCATAACCGTTGCAGTACCTACATTTGTATTATTTTTATAAGATACAGAATAATTACTTGCTGGTAGTTCTGCACCGTTTACTGTTACCTGAATCGGTACTTTATTTGCAGTCCCCGTATATACCACCTGTTCAGGTACTATAATCGCATCTTCCACAATTGTAGTTTTCGTTATTGTATATGGAACAATGAGTTCTCCTGTATAATTGTTGATTCCAGTTACAGTTGCAGTATAATTGCCCGCATTACATGGCTGTTTGTTAAAAGCAATTTGATAATCATTTCCCTTTACCAATAAAATTTCGCCGTTTTTTAATGTCAAATCATCTTGAATTGTCCCATTATAAGTAGTTTCCACAGATTCCAGCATTTCGTCTTCCAAACTTTTCTTTGTAATCGTAAAAGCTTGTTCGACTGTACCAGTATATTTCCCAATACCTGTTATTAGTGCTTTTGGCGCATCAGATTCTGTTTTATCAGCCGCTTTGCTGTTATTGGTATAAGTAACATTAAAATCGATATCTTTAATAAGCGGCTCACCCATATAGCTGATTTCTATATCTGGTTCATTTTGTGTGCCGTTGTATTCCTGATCTTCGATCTCTTTTACCATTTCTGGAGTAAGCAAACGGTTTTCTTGCGGAACATCAAATTCGCTGTCACTTGTATATGCTTTAATGCGGTATGTCCCTCTGTCTACAGCATCCTGCCAGCCGTTCTCGGTTTTGAGGAAGGTTTCGTTGGGATTGGTGTGGGCTACGAATCGAACTGACTTGCCATTATCATAGGACTGATCCATAAAAATTGCCGATTGTTTCTCACCTTTTACGCTTCCACCAGACAATTGCACTACAATGCCAAAATTCTCACCTTCTGCCACTGATACATATTCGTCTAATCTAATCGTATAGAATCCTTGAAATTGCGCATTTCCCTCTGCACGAGAACAAAGCTTTCCTGATTGTGGATTGTTTTTATCTGCTAACCCCGAATAAACTTCAACCAAGTAATTCGTATTTGCTGAAGCGATTCCCACTCCGACCGCCTCAATCATCTGATTTCCTGTACTGCTGTAAACTGCGGCAGTCGTAATTGCTTCCCCACTTTCATAGCGAACCCCTGCTGAACCATCATATTGATAAATATGGTCATAATTATCGGACTCCTCAAAATCAAATACAAACATTGTATCAGACAATGATGCATCTTCATATGACATCCAAAAATACCCATCATCACCATAGTCTGTTCCCCAGCTATTTTTTATCAGCCATGCTCCATTATTTTTGGGAATATAACTAATACCAGCATTAATAAATACTTCATCCTGATTAATAGCTGTATATTTAAAATTATTTTTATCAAAATTGTCATCCCATCCCACAATAGCTACAGCATGTCCTGTACCATAATCTTGATAATTGTAGTATGCTGTTGGTCCATTGTAAATATCTTTATCCACATAATTACTGCTGCACAATTCATCATGCTTATAATATGTTGCAACAATTCCATACTCCATAATTGCTTTTTTCACAGAATCCATATCAGTCTTGTTCATCCAATACGAATTCTGCAAATGAACAATATCTGTATAAGCATATTCTTGTGGAATATTTAGCTCCTTTGTTTTCTTGGTATCCTCTTCACTTGGATACACCAAACTTTTGTCTGTTTGTTCGTCTGCTATTCCTGTCCACCTTGTCATTGCAAAAGTTGTAAACATATTATTGCCGCCATTATCCACTTTTGTAGTCATTAAAGGAATAACTGCATCGCCTTCTAATCCGCCATCCGGCCCTGCAATATTGTCATGATATAAAAAATTTATCAAATGTGTTTCTGACATATCTGTTTCATTTTGAGTAATTTTCTTATAGGCGCTTTCCGCTGCTGCAACTGCCGCAAATGCCCAACAAGAACCCCATCCACCCTGATTTTTAATGGAAGTAGTCTGTCCGTGCTCCATTGCCAAATATTTCTCTGGAACAGTATCTTTTACAGAAAAAAAAGAAGTTTGCTGGTCTTCTGGCTGCAATTCTGCTTCGATACCACTGTCGATATAACCCGATGGTATATAGCCATCCGCCTCTAACTTACTATTAAATTCCTCTCTTAACCTTAGTATTTCCTCGTCAACATCTATTTCTGTACTAATTGTTTCCGTTTCCAATACTGTTTCTATATCTAACGCTGTTTCTGTTTCAAGATTTATTTCTGCTATCTGCGTGTCAGGCGGAATCATTTCCTCTGTTTGCCCTTCTTCTGTCGATTCTATCTCTGAACTATTTAATTGATTTTCCGTTTCTTCTATTGATTCATTTTCTATCCCACTTTCAGCAGTAGGTGATTCTTCCTTGGTTTCCGTTTCTTTCTCCTGCAAATCTGATGCTGATTCATTTATTTGAGATTTTTCCTCCGTTTCACTTTCTGTTTCTTCAATATTTAAAGATTCTTCTGACTCCGATTCTGTTATAGTTTCACTCTCATACATATTGGATTCAACAGCTTGTGTATCTGTTTCTATTTCGGTGCTTTGTAACTTTAATTCTGGGTTAATACCTGTATGCGTTGTTACACTCATTGCTGCACTTAACAAAATTGCTATTGTTTTATTGAAATAATGATGCATTTTATTACCTCGTTTCTTATTATTTCCGTTAAAATTCAGATGAAATAAATGCTGATTGCAAACATATAAATATGCAAACATATAAATATGTAAACATATAAATATATAAACATATAGATATGTTTGCATATCAATACTATTTTTTCTTCTAATATACCATAAAGCAAGGATTCTAGCAATATTGTAAAGATTGCTAATAAATAGCTAGGGGGGGCGGATTTATATACGAATTTATAGTTTGCTTTCCAGAAATTCTAATTAATGGCAGAATAAGAAAAAGTTAGTTGACATCTTTGTCGAAATTTAAGTGTGGAAAGGAAGGTTTTAAGATTATGCCATCTTAATTTGTTAAATATATATTTCAAAAGGAAGATTAAAGGTGCATAAAAAAGATATGTTAAGTGCAGCTAAAGCACACTTTAAGTGTAATATAGTCTTGAAGCTACTAAAAAGGCTGTACTAGAGGACTATTCAGATGTATCTAAAGGTATTATTGATGATATTGTGGCTGAAGTTTATGGTTTGTAAACTAATGAGATTCAGGGTTGCTAGGAAGTTATGCAATATACATATGCTTTACTATTTACTTTACAATTATACAAAATAATTTATATAACTAAAGCTGCCGCTCCACGAATTTTCATTCGTTAAAGCGACAGCTTCTCTAAAATTATTTCTCTAGTATAAATCCGCAGCTATTAATTACTTAACTATAATCTTTACTGTTGCCTTTTTACCAGATATCGTCTTAACTGTAATTGTTGCTTTACCTTTCTTCAGTGTTCTAACAGTACCATCTGCATCAACCTTAACTACAGAAGAACCTTTCTTGTCTACTGTATAAGTTACAGGCTCATACTCATAAAAATATGTAGTTCCCTTCTTATTTACATATGCATTAGAGTGACCATCAATCATAGTTGTAATCGTTGCAGTTTTACCAAGTGTAATCTCCTCACCCTTTTTATTAGGCTCCGTAGCTGCTGCACCCTCTACAGATATCTTAGGTTGTACTTTCGATGTCTTGTTAGTTACATAAATATACGCATATGCCACTGCACCAGTATCTGTATAAGCACCAACTTTAATCGTACTTCCTGCTGGTACACTACCTGGTACAGTAACTACAACCTTTTTCGCTGATTTCTTCAATGTAATACTACCGCTAATATCCTTGCCATCTTTATCTGCAGCTAAAATCTTCCAACCATCATTTGGTATTGTAAATGTTGCTTTCTTATTAGGTGCAACAGCCTTTGCACTAATTGTTATATTCTTCTTGCCAGTAGCCTTTAATCCACTTACTACAAATTCTGTCTTATTTAATGCAATCTCTGATGCATTCTGAATAACACTTACTGTAAATGTCTTCTTGTTAAGTTTCGCCTTTGTCTTAGCCTTAGATTTGTCCAGAGTCACATAACTAGCCGTAACTGTGGTCTTTCCTGCCTTAATTGGTTTAAGAATACCATTTTCATTTATTTCAGCAGACTTTCCACTCACTGTCCAACCAATCGTTTCTGCTAATGCATTATCTAAAGCCTTGGCACTGTTATATGCATTTACATTACAATTATAATCATTACCGATATATATATTTCCTGCTTTTGCATTTTTCTTAGTTGGTAACTTACCTACAATTGCTTTTTCTGCATCGCCAGTGATATCTTTACTAAGAATCTCAATATCAGAAACATCACTCTGCTTTAAAGCAAGTGTATATGTATCTTCTTTTGTTTCTGTACTTCCATTATCTTTCCAAGTTGCTACAACTTTAACCTTTACAGTAACTCCATTATCAGGATCTGTCAATAAATTTGCTGGCGTAATTGTAGCAATATCCTTTTTGCCACTAACCTTAGCATTCTTATCAGCCTTGTTATCTACTTTTTCAATACTCCATTTCAGTTTCGTTGTTCCAACTGGAAGTGGTTTATCCTTTGCAGTAAGTACAGCCTTCATAGTTGTCTTCTTACCTGAGTATGTAGAATAACCTTTATCTTCACTTCCATCAAAAGCATAAATCGTAACATTATCAGGTGTTGCCGCTACTGTAACAGAAACCGTTGCTTTCTTACCACTTGTAGTCTTTGCTGTAATTGTAGTTTTTCCAACAGCATCCCCTGTTGCGATAATAGTATTCTTTACACTCTCATCCTTGTCAGTTCTTTTTCCATAGAGCATAGACTTTGTTTCAACATCAGCAATACTAACCTTTTTAGAAGTCCACTCGATATCATCTGTAGTCGGCTTACTTGAATCTTTTGCTATAAGTTTTATTTCAATTGTACCGGTTTCTTTCCCTTGCTTTCCATAATCAAGTGCCATCTTTTTATCAGATGGAGTTTTAATTTCAATCTTTGTTACAGGGTTTGCATCACCAAATTTTATTGTTGCGGTCTTTGTTATTCCGTTCTCTGTAGTGATTGTACAAGTAGCTGTAGAACTAGAATCAGCCTTCTTAACCTGCAGTATACCATCATCACTTAATGCACCTTTAGCACCTGTAAGTTTAAGGTCAGAGAATGTTACTTTCTCAGCCTCTGGTGCAGTTGCGCTTAACTTATCATTTTTGTATATAAGATTGGTATACTCTTTTAAATCATATGTATGCTTCTCATAAAACAGAGCATCACCTTGATTATACTCAACATCACTTGCATATTCCGTAACATAAATTGTAGCTGTTGCGGACTTCCATACATTATCTTTCGTTTCAAGCTTAACTGTTACTGTTGCTTTACCGCGTCCTACAGCAGTTATCACTGCTCTAGTATTTGACGCATCTCCCTCAAGTATTGATACTTTCGCAACACTCTCATCATCAACTTCCCATCGAATAGACTTCGCAACCTGAAGTTTCTGATCATCTGTTAACGCCCATGCCATATCCTCATTTTCGGGATTATAATTATCAAATAAAACTCTTGCCTGTAAAACATCCGTTTTATATGTGTCTACACTGGCATTTAGCTTCACCATATCCTTATCTAAGGTAATACCAAGTACATTCAATTGACCGCTCTCAACAATCTCATCTTTAATAAGATCTCCGCCAATACCTGTCTTCTCATCCGATTTGTCATCACTCTTATCATCTGATTTATCATCACTCTTATCATCTGATTTATCATTACTCTTATCTGCTGTATCATCCGCACTAATGCCGTAAGCATCACTTATTGTTGTTGCAGATGCTGCCATTGGTGTTGAAATCATCATAGCACCCACCAACAAGTATGCTATTATTTTTTTTGAAACTCTTGTTTTTCATAGCAACCTCTCCTCCATTTACATTTACGTTTGCAATCTTACTTTCCTATCATATACCCAAAAGGGCTGTCTTGCAAGTGTTTTTTCTAAATATCTGCAAATTTAGTCAACTTGTACAACAATATATCGACTATCTGTAAGCATGAAATCTATTATGAGCTTTATAACAACGACTTTAAGCACAATCCGTTCATATATTATAATATATTCAATATTTATAAATTCATTGCTTCTCTGTATAATTGCAATCGCTCCATTAGATCCTGATATTTATTAATTACTAATGCATAACTTCCTTTTGTGCATACAACTTCACAGTTTACTTTAATTATATCGGCATTAAGGCTATCAATATTAAGTATAAATAGTGCATCTTCATGAAAATCCATATCCCCAAATTCTTCCAAAATGATTTTCTTATCCTCACACATATATTGTATCATTTCTGCTTTTCTATAATATAGTCCTTCCTGATCAAAATACACTGCATTTTCGCCAGCCAGCCGCTCTATCCAGCTCGCAATATCTGGCGCTGCTCCCAATAGAATCTTATTTCGTACAACCACATAATCGTCTATTAGATTTGTATAAATACCCTTCCATGCAACAAGGGGAATTAAAAGTGCCAGAAGCAGCCTGACACTTCCCAGCTTCCCCATAAACTTTTTCCATATCGTTGAAAAAATTACAAGCGGCTTACTCAAAATCTGTCTATCAGCAAATGGATTTTTTATTTTCCACTTTGATGTTCCCACTTTCAATACTACTATAAACCCTACCGCCCTTGGAAGCACATACGCAATCACCTCTTTTGCCTTATCAATAGGCACCTCATTATCTACAAACACTTCGCTAAATGCAACTGCATGAATTAATTCAAATCCTTTTCTATGCACTTGTTCCAATACGTAATCACAATACATCCCAGCCGCGAAGAAAGCCCCCGCAAATATCAGCCAAAACAAAAGCCAATGCCGGTCTGCAAGAATCCTATCAATACTATATATTAATACAAATCCAATTAAATATTCTATGTATCTTCCATTTATTAAATCATCATTTGTATATAAACCTTCTTTATAAATTGCACAAATCATAAATGCACCTGCAAAAGCAAAAAACATACTAACGAAAAAAATGTGTGCCTTGAAATCATCATTCAATTTTGCAAAAGCAATATGTTCTTTCCCTCGTACTGCATAAACAACCCGCTTACAGCCATCAATAAACATTACAATTGCATTTAATAATAAATCTCTAAGTCCCCAACATATCACAAGCCCCGTCGCTGCCGCAAGATAATACCACTTTCCTACAATACTTGTTCCTAGACGTATCAATCCATACTTTGAAAATATCCCTTTCAAAACCCCAATCTGCCCCGAAAGCTCATTAACAGAAAGCCTATGGTCAGTACTGTTCCCTACCGCAATGCCAATCCTGTTTAAACCAATTATGCAGGCTATAACTGCTACTACTATTAATCCCAAACATAACTTTACTTTCCCTTTATCTAAAAGATAAAGCCATATAATTATGGCAGAAATTGCTATTAGTATTATAAACATCTGTTTTGTGAATATTGCTTTTACTATTTCTGCTATTCCCAAAGACTGACTTCCCATATAATTTACACTTTTTATATACAACTTTAACATACTATGCAATACATAAAAAATATATACACTACAAAAATATACTATCGTTTGCAATAAGCTGTTTATTTTCAACATCCTTAAAATCAATACCACAATTACAACTGTTATAATCAGCCCTATTGTCCTTTGATGTACCGCATATATATATATATTAAGAAATGCCAACCCAATATGGTTCGCAATATTTGGCTTATCAATTGCACGCATCATAACATATGCAAGCAGCCAGAATAAAAACGTTAACGTGCACTCCGTCATAGTAATATGGGTGTATATCATATTCGATGGATATATCGCTGCTACAAAACACACAACTGGAATCATGTACTTATGAATATGTTTCAGATATCGATTTGCTATTTTTACGGAGAGCAAATAACCTAATACAATGAAAATAACATTATATATTACAGCAACTTTATATCTATCCGCCCATCCATATCCAAGAATTTCTGCTGTTTTTCTTACAATGCACAATATTATGCTATATCCATATGAATAATAACTTATTCTATTCGTAATACTTGACCAATCACGTCCAGAAAGAAGCATACTATTCGACCAATATCCAAATTCATCATTAAAAATAATAGGCATTGCAAGTTCACTTACTTTATATACTCCCATTAAAATAATAGCCACAGCAAATACATATTTTACTAAGTCTTCTTTATGAAATTTAATTCCTTTTAATTCTTCTTTACTAAATACCATTTCCCCAAATCCATCTCTACTTTTTCTCCATCACTTAACTAAAAAACAATGTATATCAATTCCTTTTAATACCACATTACGCCATACCTTCATTTTCCCAATATTTAGTTTATAAGAATCCCATCATATATCACATTACTCAATATTCTGATACATTTCACAATATTCTTTTGCTGTTTTTTCACCCAACAAAAATACTATTCTACACTTGTTACATTAGCAGGCATTTTATATTTCTTGTTCTTTTCTGCTCTTTGTATATATGTGATTCCATTTGCTACCAGTGCATGGTTTCTCATATCATTTTCATATTCCTTCAAACGCTCTGGCAAAACATTCTGTTCTATATATGCCAATATCTCTGTATAGGTCATCCTAAAATCATACACATATACAATAACTTCTAAATCTGGTTCTATATTTTTAGCATTATCCTCTTTATCTTCTGATAAATACGAATCACTTAAGCGGATATCATACTTCACCTGTTCCGGCAGCTTTTCCTGTTTTATTTTCAATCCAGTCTGCATTAAATACAATTTCGCCACAGGAAAATACCTTATTCCCTCCACTCAATCAACTTCCCCTCTCTATTTACCAAAAGCGAAAACACATCCGATGCATAGATCACCTCGCACTGTTCTGCAACAACCGCGGTTTGTGTATATTCCGTTCCCATAATAAAGAACGCATCTTCCTCAAACGGCGCATTCTCCATATCCGTCAGCGTAACCGGCTGTTCCTGCAGCATAAACTGAATCCCCTCCGCATATCGGTAATGGACAGTATCCTCAAGGAAATAAACAGGAACTTCCATATTTAATGAAGTAATCCGCATTGCTGTCTGCGGCATAGCATATGCCTGCATATCATTGCGTTTAATTACATAGCCATCTACCATCTCCATAGCAAGATACAGCCAAACCAAAATCGGAACAAGAAATGCCGCACATTGTATTACAATACATATTTTATCCTTTGAAAGCTTTAACTTAAGCAATTTTTCTTTATGCAATTTTTCTTTATGCAATTTTTCTTTATGCAATTTCGCCTTATGCAATTTTGTCTTAGGCAATTTTGCTTTTTCTTCTGCTCGTGTCCCAAGTTTTATCAGTCCGATAAATATCCCCCCAAGCAAAAGCGCATAACATCCTAGTGGAAGCATCTTTCCCTCTAAAGAATCCCAATTCCAAAACACCTTGCCAAGCATTGTACTATGTGCCAACTCAAAAACTGCATTCTGTTGTGTATTCAAAGCGTGCTGACACAAACTGCCTGCTACGACATATAATAATAAGGAAATTCCACCCGTTATATACCACTTTTTATCCTTTATCAGACAATAAAAACTATAGATTAATAATACTCCAATTAAAAATTCATTATACCTTCCATGTAGTAAATCATCAACTTTATAGAATCCTTCCTTGTAAATGGCAACAATCATAAATGTGCCAGCCCAAGACAAAAAAACACCAACCAGCCATATATGATATGCCTTATCTTCATTTTGTATTGATCGTTTTGCAAATCCTCGTTTCTTTATATACTTACCATGAACCATATTCCATAGTTTTACTTTCAGCCTATTTAATAACGTATGTTCTCTTAAAATTGTTTTATTGGGCAACACTTGTTTTCCTATTTTTAAAGCCATAACCTGATTTCTCAACATAATATCCATTCGAGAAATGCCCTTACCAATCATCCATCCCCCATGTTTTAGCAGCATCCACATTCCCCAACAAATAACAAGCCCTGTTCCAGATGCCAAATAAAACCATTTGCCGATCATACTAATTATCAGACGTTTCAAGCCTTCTTTAGAAAAAATGCCCTGTAACTTCCCCCATTGTCCTGCAAAATCATTGTGAGCAAGCCTATTTGCGGTTTCTGTTCCCGTGCCGAAAAAGGCATCTCTCTTGCATACAATCACCGCAATTCCTGCCATTACTACAAACAGTAAAACTCCTACCACAAGCCGCGCTTTTCCTTTTTCCAATAAGTAAAGCAACATCAAGACTAACAGCCCTGCCGCCAGCAATATCAACATTTTTTCGTTAAAAATATACCTTGTTATTTTATTCAGCAGACTGTTCCAGCCTTTCGGCAAACTTTCTGCATTTCCCAAATAAAAATCATTTTGCAATCCGCCTTTGATAATTGAATGTATAGAAATACAAACTAACATACTTCCCAAGAAAGCCGCCACTTGTCTTAATTGATTGCAATTAACGATTTTCATAAATATTACAATAATAACAGCCGTTATCGGAATTGCCAATGCCCTTTGGTGTATCGTAAAAATGTATACCGAAACAACTGCAAGTCCAATATGATTCCAAACAGTTGGTTTATCTGCCACACGCATCAGCACATATAAAAATACCCAGAATACAAACGTCAGTGCATTTTCTGTCCATGTAATATGTGCATAAATTAAGTTACTTGGGTAAATTATTGCTGCAAAACATACCAAATTTTGCACAATGCAATGGATATCTTTAAAAAAACGCCTGCAAATCTGCATTGACAGCAGATAACTTCCTACAAGCATAAGGGCATTAAGCACAACTGCGGACTGGTATAAAATATCCCAATTCCACCAAAACTGTTGTGCCAAATACCGCAGCGGAACTAACAAAAGACTATAACCATACGAATAATAACCAATTCGGCTTGTTACTGAAGACCAGTCCTCCCCCATTAGATATGCACTATTCGCCCAATATCCATACTCGTCATTAAATAAAATCGGCTGTCCCACCTCCGACAGCCGCCATCTGCCCAATAAAAAGACAACAGTTGCCAAGCTAATCTGCATAATACTGCTATTATGATTTTGTACCCATATTTTCAAGGACTGCGCATTCTGCTTCATCCTACTACTCCCCTTCCTCCTCTTTCGTTCCTTCTGCGTTCGGTTCTTTATCCTGATCGGATTTTCTCATATTGCCTTTTGCATCCAACATACCAAACTCCAGCTTCTTCATCCGAAACTGTATATCCTCTAAAAGCTTGCGATTTGCTGAAATAATATCTGCCTGCAATCCTGTTACAAAAGTCTGGCATCCTATAATAATCATCATTGTTGCCAATATCAGTGATTGCACATGTCCATTCCCGCTTCCCTGGAAGAAATAAACAAGAAAGCGAATACCAATTGCAATTCCAACCGCAATAAATACCATTGCCACCGTTACAAAAAACATTAAGGGACGATACATAATGACAGCTCTCACAATTGTCAACATAGATTTTTTAATGTAGCTATAAATGGAATTCATCAGCCTTGATTCCCGAAGCTGCCGATTCGTGCGGACAGGCACAGAAGTAATTGCCATCTTATTGCGCCCTGCCTGCACAATTGTTTCTAATGTATATGTATATTCATTGTGCACATTCATGCGCATTGCTGCTTTCCTGCTGTATGCACGGAAACCGCTCGGCGCATCTGGAATATTTGTCTTAGAAGCAATCCGCACAATTCTGCTTCCAAAACGCTGCAGTTTCTTTTTTATCCATGAAAAAGATTCTATTTCGTCAATTGGACGTTCGCCAATTACAATATCTGCCTTTCTTAGTAAAATCGGACGCACCAGCTTTTCAATATCTTCGCCACAATACTGGTTATCCGCATCTGTATTGACAATAATATCTGCTCCCTCACGCAGCGCCTTGTCAATTCCGGCAAGAAATCCTTTCGCCAAACCAAGATTGCGCTTAAATCGTACAATATGATGTACCCCCCATTCTTTCGCAATGCGCTCTGTATCATCGTCGCTTCCATCATTTATAATCAGATATTCTATCTCATCAATCCCGTCAATATGCCGCGGCAGATCGTTCAACGCAATTTCCAACGTTTCTGCCTCATTATAACAGGGGATTTGTATAATTAATTTCATTTTATCAGCCTCCCAAAGCCTTCTGTTTCCGCAGGAAGAACCAAACCACACTCCTTATCCTACCGCCAACCGTGATCTAAGCAATCCGCGAAAAATGCTGTCCTTTAGTGCCTTCGAGGATATTATAACAGACTTTTTTAGAATTTGCCTTCTTTTTATACATACAAGAATAAATTACCAGGAAAGTTCATGCTGTTCCAGCAACAGGTAAAAATCCATGCAAAAATTGCAATACGAACTGCGTTCATTATGCAAATGTGTTTTTACTTGTTATATGTAAGTTTTCGTACAGGCTTTGCAGTAAATACTAAGCCTTGTATGAACAGTAAAGAAAGTTCGCATATTTAAAATTTGCATATTTTAATCTTTCATATCAAAAAGCTCTTATTTGAAGCTCCTATACGAGAAGTATAGCATACTATCCAATAATTCACCATAAATTAAATAGAAATTTTGTTAAAATTAAATATTTGCTGTTACTATACGCTTTCAATGTCATTTTCTATGGATTTTCCTTACTTTCTTCGTTCTATTCTTGCATAAAACGTTCAAACAAAGCCCCATTATTTGGTACTAACAGTGTAAAATCCGGCGTTTCTGCAATCGAAAAAAATTGCTCCCGCACTGTATTGCGACTGCCAAACTCCGCACCGGTTACATAGAAAGCTTCCTTATTCGGCTGCATTTCCTGCGTTGTTGCAATCACAACTTGTTTTTCTGGTAGATAAAACTGCAAAACCAACCCCATACGATACCCGCTTGTATCCCGCAAAAAATAAATCGTTTCTTTCTTATTATCTAACGCAAGCTTATTTATCGCCTCTGCTATCTCTGGCATAGAGCGTTCTATATTCTTATTAACGGGAATAACATAGTCTTCCACCATTGCAATCCCCATATATCCCCAAACACATGCAACACCAAACAATACCAAGCATTGTCTTATTATCATTGATTTGGGCTGCAATAATTGTGCCTCTTGCACTTGCTGTTTTGACAGATTTTTATGATTTTTTGATACAAAATAATTCATTTTCTGATTTATTATATTTGCATTTTTACTTTGGAAAATATGTTTCAAGAAGCATCTCAATGTTCTTATATCGGGCAGTTTAGCTTTCAAAATAATGCAGATTGCAGCTGCTTCTAATATTGTTAACCTTGCCGTTTCCCACACTCTAAAATGCAGTATTTCATTATCCCAAAACACCCTGCTCAGCATAATACTGTGCACCTTTTGGAAAGAATCTCCGCCTGCCTGAATCAATGCATTCTGACAAATCCAAGCAGCCAGTAAATAAATAATAGAAAAAATGCATAAATGGCTCAGCCATTTTTTATCACAAAACAACACATATAAACCATACAATATCAAAATTCCTGTTACAGCTTCTTGGTATCTGCCATACACAAGACTATCCACACGCCATATATCTATTTTGAACAGCACGCATACTCCAAATAATCCCAACCATATTAAAAACACGCCGAAATACCAAATATTTTCCGCGGTTACAGTAACGTCAACTTCTTTTGTTTCACTGAAATTTCTTATTTTTCGGTATCCAATTTTTGCATAATTACGCACAACAAATACAAAACGTTTGCTTAGATCTAACAGTGCAAAACAAATCACTAACCCTGATGCGGCAGCTAAGTAAAACCATTTTCCTGCAATACTCACTATTAACTTTAAAAATCCAGAAGGCGTAAAAATTCCCAGCACTTTTGCAATCTGCCCAGCAAAGTCATTCGTTGCCAGCCTTGCATCTGCATTTTCTGCCATATTTCGTAAATCATCTATATTTTGCGCCAACAAAATGCACTCTATTATAACCACACCTATACTTATTAATATCGCAATTCTACCTTTTCCATTATCCGCAAGATACAACACCAGCAGACAAAACATCGCTCCCAAAATAATAAATAATGTTTTTTGATTCCATACGCTATAAAATGCTTCTGCCCATGTAATTGGTATATTTGCTAAATAAAAATCATTTTGCAGTTTGCACTTTATACACTGATGCACAATACTGCCAATGCATAACACAGCAAAAAAAGCGGCAGCCTGTGGTATACGGCTTCTTTTCTCCTGTTTCAAAAGCATTACCACAACTACCGAAGCTATCACTACAGCAATGCATCTTTGATGCACTGTATACATATAAAAGGAAACAAATGCAAAACAAATATAACTTGCAATGCTTCCTTTATCTGTCATACACATCATCACGTAAAAATATACCCAAAACAAAAAAGCCAGCGCCGCTTCTGTCAGCGTTAAATGAGAGTAAACGATTATTGAAGGATACAGCAAGACCACAAAGCATGAGAAATCGCGCACATACCAACTCCAATTTTGCAAATATCTAATGCACAATTTTTTTGCTATAAAAAAACTTACCACAAGCATAAAAGCGTGCATTATAATTGCAGTCTGAAACATCTGTGCATAATTCCATTTACACATACGGGCAAGCAACTGAATGGGTAACAGTAGTAAGCTATACCCATAAGAATAATAATTAATACTCTTTGCCGCCGCTGACCAATCCTGCCCTATCCAAAAAGAACTATTTGCCCAATAGCCAAATTCATCACTATAAACAATCGGCTGTTTCGTTTCCGAAAGACGATATGTTGCAAAAAAGAACAGAATCACCATAATCATGAATTGCATCAGCCATTCTTTCTTCTCTTTGCATTTCCATAAACGCATACTATGCGGACTCCATTTTTAAATATTTAGTATAAACCATAATAACCTTATGCTTGGTGTAGATTATACTAGTACAACCTCGTACTTAGGCTCTACTCACAAATAATCTACACAATTCCTTATTACTTCAAAATTAATGCAACGCTAATTCCTCTCGCGCAACTGCCAATGCACGCTCAATCACCTTGTCCATATCATAGTATTTATATTCGCCAAGTCTTCCCCCGAAAATTACCTTCTGCTCTTTCTTGGCTAGTTCTGAATATGCTGCATAAAGTGTGCTGTTTTTCTCATCATTAATCGGATAGTATGGTTCCTCCCCTTTTGTCCACTCACTTGGGTACTCCTTAGAAATTACAGTTTTTGGCTGATTTCCAAAAACAAAATGTTTATGCTCTATAATACGTGTATACGGTATGTCACGTTCTGTATAATTCACTACCGCATTGCCCTGATAATTTTCACAATCCAATATTTCCTCTTCAAAACGCACCATGCGGTATTCCAACACCCCTAATGTATAATCAAAAAATCGGTCAATCTGCCCTGTATACACAACCTTATCCGCCAATGCGTCAAATGCCGTCTTATCTTTAAAATAATCAACTTCTAACTGTACTTCAATGCCCTCTAGCATTTTCTCAACCATTGCCGTATACCCCTGTATTGGTATCCCTTGATAGCGGTCATTAAAATAATTATTATCATATGTAAAACGTAAAGGCAGACGCTTTATAATAAAAGCCGGCAAATCCTTGCAGCTTCGCCCCCACTGTTTTTCCGTATAACCCTTCACCAGCTTTTCATAAACATCACGCCCTGCAAGAGATAGTGCCTGTTCCTCCAAGTTCTGAGGGTCTGAAATATCCAATTCCGCAATCTGTTGCGCAATTATATCCTTCGCTTCCTGCGGTGTACGGATATTCCACATTTTGCTAAATGTATTCATATTAAAGGGCAAATTATAAAGTTCATTTTTATATACCGCAATCGGCGCATTAATATATTGATTAAACTCCGCAAATTGGTTTACATACTCCCATACTGCCTTATTGCTTGTATGAAAAATATGCGCGCCATACTCATGTACCGCAATCCCCTCCACTTCCTTAGTATAAATATTTCCGGCGATATGACTCCGCTTATCAATTACTAGACAGCTTTTCCCTGCCTTCTTCGCCTCCTGCGCAAAGACTGCGCCATACAAACCTGCACCAACAATTAAATAATTATATTTTGCCATTTTTAAACTTCCTTTCCCTTTATTTCATCATTATAGAACAATAAAAAATTATTATACTCACGAGCGAATAAATTTGGGGCTGTCGCAATAAGCTTTGATGCTACTAGATATGGTATAAATCTTAGCACAGAGTTAGAATATCTTGTATCCGTTTATCTTAATGCGACAGCCCCTATTTGCCCCAACCTCGCTTTGCTCGGTGATACTTTTAACCACCACTATTACAACCACAACAATCCCTATTTGCCCCAACCTCGCTTCGCTCGGTGATACTCTGACCGCAGCAGAGCTGCGAGGAATTAGACCCATAACAGATTAAATTTTCCTTTCTGCATAGCCCCTATTGCTCGCTTATGCAATATGGATTATGCAGAAATTAGAAAATCTTAACGGTCATCAGTATATTCACATGCTATTTTGTTATTTTGTCACTCTTTCTTTCCTGTTCTTTAAGGCAATCTTATTATAGCAAATTATTGTGTGATATTCAATTATACTTTACATTTTCCAAAATAAACGCATTCACAAAAAGTTACATACGATATGGGCTGTGCAGAAATTGGAAAATCTTAACGGTCGTTCGTATAACATATTTCCTTGAAACGCCCGTGTGCATAAAAAGAGAAAAGCAGGTATAACACCGCCCTTTTCTTGCAATGTATACCTGCTCCTTTCGTTCTATTCCATCTTATTCAATATCAATCTCACAATTACATATAATAATATATTATACTCACAAGCAATTAAATTTTCCATTCTGCACAGCACGTATTGCCCGCTTATGCAATGGGCTGTACAGAAATTGGAAAATCTTAACGGTCGTTCGTATACTTATAATAAAAGCACTACCTTCGGTTAAATGCTGCTCTATCACTCTAATTTTCTAGTTTAGTTTCATCTGCCTTATTTAGCAACGCAGTCAACTCTGTATTCATTACTGCAGATATATTATTTATATCCTCTAATGCTTTACCACTTCCACAAGAAAAATAATTATATAATTGTAATAAAAGAACTAACTTGTCCTTCTCGGTACAATTCACTATCTTCTTCCACAAACCTGCTAAATCCGGCTGTTCTCCAAATAAAATATAATCTACAGATACGCCTAGTTCCTTTTTCAAAATTCGAAAACTGTTTATAGAAACACAATTTTCAGCGCTCTCCATCTTTTTATACGCTGACAACGAAATATCTAATATTTCTGCAAATTTTTGTTGTGTTATTCCTAAATTTTTACGTACTTGATGTAATCTCTTTGCCGCTTCAAGCTTTTCCACCTGATTATCGTTTTTTTTTCATACGATTTTCCTCCAATTTTATTTTACGATAATTTTTCAACTAGAGAAGGTAAATTTCATATTATACTAGTACTTAAATTTGCCAATAACGCCGACTCGCAAGCATAATTATCTTGCGCAATATGGCAAAATTTATCGTTTATTAGTATATTTATATTCATTTTCAAGGTATTAATGAAATTAACCTTACCCAAACACCTCTATCATTATAAATGATATTGGTAAAGATTTCCATAATATTTGTAGATTTTTACACTTTTTTAAGATTTACGAAGTTATCTCACTGCAAAGTCTTCTTAGATCTGTGAAATATTGAGATATTTTCTAGGGAAACCTATTAATATATACTCGTTAATGCATTTATCTGCCGATTTCTGTTCAACATTGCCAATGTGCTTACTCGTTATACATTTAGGTCGGCAAATGTTTTCGTTCATGAGTATAAAAAGCAGGTATGTTTCTGCGCAACTTACGCCATCCCATACCTGCTCTTATCATTCTTATCTACCAAAGGCTCTACCTAACTTAAATTGACTTTATTTAAAAACTCCGTTATTGCATTATCCATTTCTGGTGTTTTCTCCTGCAACGTAGAAAATCTTATATTATCTTCTTGTGCAAAATAACGGAATAATTGAATCATAAGATAAAGCTTGTCCTTATCAGAACAATTTACTATCTCTTTCCAAACATCTGCCAAATCTGGCTGTTCTCCAAACAAAATATAATCAGCGGATACGCCAAGTTCTCTGTTTAAGATCCGTAAACTATTCAAGGAAACACAGTTTTCACCACTCTCTATCTTCTTATACGCTGATAAGGAAATATCTAATATTTCCGCAAATTTTTGCTGTGTTAATCCTAAATTTGTACGAACCTGCTGCAATCTCTGCGCCATCATAATCCTTTCCGGCTGATTATCGTTTTTTTTTCATAGTAAATTCCTCCAACTAATTTCATTAAAAATATTTTTGAGAAGATGCATTCAAAATATATTATGTGCGATTATATACAGTTGCGATTTTTGAAATTTATCTTACTCGCTGTTACTATGCCATTATATAACGAATTGGGAAAATATTCCAGAGGATTTTGAGATTTTATACTTTTTTAATAATATATACACGACTTATATTTAATATTTTTTGGCTTACAACTTTTTAACATTATCATACTCACGAGCGCTCAAATTTACCATATATTTACGATGCTTTCCGCTCGTGCGTCGAAGGATTGGGCAGATTTTAGTGAGCATAAGTATAAATACCATCAAAATATAACACTCTTTTATTTCGATCAGCAAACATAACTTTTATACTGTTTCGTGTTTTTCTACGAAACTATTTATACTCACGAACGATTCAATTATCCTTTCTGCACAACACATATTGCCCGCTTATGCAATATGAGCTGTGCAGAAATTTGAAAATCTTAATGGTCGTTCGTATAATTTTGCCTAGATTGAACCTACTGCTCAATGCCAATACGAGTTTCTTCAACATTTGTAGGCCAGTAGCAGGAAAAAGACTCATTAGTATATGAAAGTATTATTACAAATATTTTTTGCTGCAATTCAGCCTCGCTAAATCGTAACGCATCAAACCATGCAAAACCACTTCATAAGGGCTTGATGCATTTCTTAATAAGGAATCTACTGGAAAACCGATCCTATGTAACCCTCTTTACACGCCCAAGGCGGTTTGGTAAAACCCTAAATATGAGCATGTTAAAATATTTCTTTGAAACAGGCAGCGACCCTGCACTTTTTAACGGTCTTGAAATTTCCATGGATGCAGAATTCTGCAGTAAATACCAAGGAAAATTTCCGGTGATTTCAATCAGCCTGAAAAGTACAGAAGGCAATACTATCGAAAAGGCACAGAAAAAATTTAGGTCAGTCATAGGCAGCGAGGCGGTCAGATTCTCATTCCTTTCAGACAGTGAAAGACTAACCGAAACAGAGCGCCGGCAATTTGCGAAGCTTATTCAACTGGATGATAAAGGAGAGTTTGCAATGTCAGATGAGTTGCTGGAAAACAGCCTGCTAATGCTGTCACGGTTTCTGCGGAAACACTATGGACAGAAAACAATTATTCTGATTGACGAATACGATGTCCCTCTTGATAAGGCGTACCAATCAGGATATTATGATTTCATGGTGGAGTTTATCAGAAATTTGTTTGGGAATGCTTTTAAAACAAATGACAGCCTGTATTTTGCAGTGCTTACGGGGTGCCTCCGAATTTCTAAAGAGAGCATTTTTACTGGTCTTAATAATTTTAAGGTATATACGGTAAAAGATGTGCGTTACAAGGAATATTTTGGCTTTACGGATACGGAAGTCAAACAGATATTGGAATATTATGGGTTGGCAAGTCAGTATCATGCCGTGAAAGAATGGTATGATGGATATCTGTTTGGCAATCTGGGTATTTATTGTCCATGGGATGTCATTAATTACTGTGGTGATCTGCGCGATGGAAGTGTATCCGAGCCACAGAATTACTGGGTAAACACGAGCAGTAACGACATTATCAGAAACTTTATAAGCAAGGCAACAGCATCGACAAAGAGTGAAATTGAACTGTTGATGAATGGCGGCAGCATCAAAAAGAAAATTCGACAAGAACTAACTTATAGAGATCTGGATTCACAAGATGACAATTTATGGAGCATCCTTTTTACAACGGGATATCTAACACAATGCGGAAAAAATGACAATGGCATGACAGAAATTATGAAGATGCGTTGGTTGATGATGGGATGGAAACCATCTATAGGTACGGGATTGCATGTTATAAAAAACGTTGTAAGGTAATTTCAGAATGATTTTTGAAATTTATGATATTTGCATAATAAAAAGGGCTGTTGGGTAATTATTCTGTTTCTACAATATGCTATAATATTGCTTAAATAGCCCAATATCCCTTTTTTGTTATACTTTATTTCTTATCACCTTTGATCATAATTTACATTTCAGTATCATTTATACTGGCGCTTGTTCCCAAAGTACTTTCAACGCAACCTTTTTCTCTAAGAAATCCAAGATTCCAGCCATTACCACTGCCTTCTCTTTATCATCATCGCATCTTTCCAGTATATTCAATAACAAACTTCCTGTTTCTGTTTTTTGTTCATACTTGCAATTCAATATGAAATTTGCTTCCTGTAAGAGTTCCTTTTTCCTTTCAATTATAGCAACAAATTCTTCATTTGACATTTTTAAACCATCGTTTACACAAAAATAAGGTATTCTTGCATCAGACCAGATTCTTCCAAGAGCATAAATTTTTACATCTTTACTATCAAAAAGCATATCTGAATTTAGTACTTTTTCCCATACTTCTTCATAAAACTTCTCTTTTTTATAATGACATAAAGTTAATTTATTAATAATTGCATCAACCAAATCAGAATACTGTTTTTCTAAACTTTTTAACTGCTGTGCCGTAAAATATGCCTCCACCTCTTTTTCTTCAGATGAATCAATATAATCAGCATTTTCAAGGAAATACATTAAACTCATTTTAGGGAATTGTGATTCCATAATTAAATTATATACTATTACCGCCTTATCATATCTGCTCCCTTTCGTTGTTCCCAAAAATTCATGGAATCTTTGTACAAATTGCTCATTCCCTGTTTGCATAAAATATTCTTCCTTCCTTCTACAATACTTACTGGTTGATTCTCTCCTTGCTTATTCCCCCATGCTATTGCTATTGCAATTTCACTATTCTTATTTTGATAATTCAGAGTATTACAAAAATTCCTAACTCTTTTCATAAGATCATCGCCCTCATTCGTAAACAACACCATTTTAAAATCAGACGGCTTCGGGTTTACAAGTTCTTGTTCTCTCCGTTTTTGGACAATATTGTAAACGCCCTCTCCCATTGTTCTGATATAATAACGCTTCTCTTTCCCCAATGTGCGCGTTGAAACCAATCCCTCTTCTACCGCTTCACCCGCAATTTGCGAAATGCGTGCCGGAGTTACATTACATAATTTTGCTAATTCTTTATTTTGCAAGCCCGGCGTTTTATATACAGAATTCAAGAATAAATATGCAGAAGCTTCCCCATATTTAGAAGCTAATGTATGACATTTTTGAGATGCTGTTTTCTTCTTTTTAATATATGACAGCATACTCAGTCCACCCCAAATTCCACCATACAAGTAACTTTGTTCGGAGGATAATCCCTCAAACTGTTTATATTGCCATATTTTATTTAATTTATCCAAAAATTGTTCATAACATTGCCATTCTGTATCATCATGGCTTTCCACAAAACGCTCTGACATTTTATCAAAAATAAAAAATACCATTTCATCTTCAATCTCTTTTTTTTGACTAAATCGTTCCCTAATTTCCTGAAAAATTGTAAGTTCTTCCATATGTTTTCTCCTTAACTATCGCTTAACCATTATTATATACGCAACCAGATTGCATTTCAAGTCTTTTCCTAAATTCGCATATAACTTCGATATCCTTTTCATGTGTTCCGTTAAAATCAAAACAAACCTCGAACATACATCCATATTCACAGCATGCATCACATACCTCTTTTGTTCTCTCTATGTATGTAAAGCATCCCTCTACCACTGATACATTCTTTTGCGGAACTGCAATAATTCCAATTTTATTTTTAAAATCTTTTTCATCTTCAAATGCTGCACAACAATTGCATACAACTGCGCAAGTTCGATGATTAGCGGCAATTATTGAATTTAATGGTGTTTTAAAGGCTATATTCACTGAATTACTCCAAGCAGGAATCAAAAGAAATTGTGTATTAAAAACTTGCGCTAATTTGTGACTAAATTTATTTTCAGAAACATTTCTGCATATCTCTGTTTGACAAATACCAATACCCGGAATTTTTATTAAGGTTATTTCTTTTCCTGGATTCCTAAGTCTTTCCATATACTTTGTTTCTTTTATATTTTTATCAAAAGCAGAATATTTATACACTCTTCCTAACAAGTAACCATCATAACTATACAGACAACTCACATTGTTTGAATCACTTGTCCAACCGCTCCCTGATATTACAAACAAAAGCTCCTCCATTTTTTCAGGATATGACTCTGCCATTTCTGATAATTTTTTACATATTTCTTTTTGAATTTCTTCTTTACATGTATACTCAGGAAATATAATAATATTCGCTCCACTTTCAATTGCCCATTTTAATAATGCAATAACTTTTTCTTGTACCTTAATCATTTCT
>Ga0224742_10055_pt1 | contig 23341 bp, 29 predicted proteins | sample LIM_E_Water_Neg_FD_161631 | JGI IMG/M metagenome (GOLD analysis project Ga0224742, IMG submission 161631) | Enriched cells from gastrointestinal tract of the lab mouse from Pacific Northwest National Laboratory (PNNL), Richland, Washington... | ecosystem: Host-associated > Mammals > Digestive...
GCTCGTTCCAGTCGGTGGCGGGAATGGATTTGCATTTGTATTGCCGCTTTTTTCGGTCATAGATTTTCTCGCCCTGCTGGTCAAGAATGTACTCCTTTTTCTGCTTCGCGCCCCATGTACCGTCCTGCTCGATGGGGCGCATGGTCAGCATGACATGGGCATGGGGATTGCCGCCGCCTGTGTCGTGTATGGCAAAGTCGGCGCACATTCCCGCATTGACAAACTGCGCTTTTACATACTCACGGACAAGAGAACTGCCCTGCTCCCTTGTCAATTCACGGGGCAGGGCAGTTCGATTTCCCTTGCAAGCTGGGCGTTTTTCGCTTTCTCGATTTTCTCCACGGCGTTCCACAAAACTGCCCGGTCGGAGAAAGCGGCGGGGGCATGGTCGGGCAGTAAAATCTCGGTATGGACGACGCCGCCCTTGCGGGTGTAGTCGTGGGTTTCCCCGTCAAAATCGTTTGTAATTTTCTCCCCCGCCCGGTAAGCGGCGGCAACGGCGGATTTGCCCTTGCCGCGTGATATGATTTTGATGCTGCAATGGTAAATCGCCATGCACCGCGCTCCTTTCCGTTTATCAGAAAAAGAAAAGACCATCTACCTGCTGTGTTTGGTAAACGGTCAAAGGTAATGGTATTTGGTTTTAGGGCTTTGCTTTATTACTTGTGTTTTGTATTATCCCAACCTTGTATCGACATCTGAACCATTGATTATTTTCAAATAATAACTCTATCCTATTTTCAGTGTCACATAGTTCTGCTTTTCCAGAAACAATTTTCAATGGTTTATTCAAATCAAATCCAAAGTCATCAAAATTAACTTCTAAAGCTGTTATACAGTGGAGCGTAAAATAAACATATACCCCATGAGTTCTCTCTGCCTGAGTTTGTTTCCAGCGTTTTGGCATGGATATAACTTCACAAGCAGTTTTTAGTTCCAGATTTATCTGGCTATTACCCCAAAAAATATTTAACGCATTTAGTTCTGCTCCCGAAAAAATATCTACTTGCCCAAATATTTTCTCTAAAACAAAATAATTCTCAAATCCTGAAAACATATTCTCACCTTCTGCAATATAAGCACAAGTCCTTAATGGCTATTTATGAGAATAAGTATAGCACAAACCTATAAACAAGTCCACACCATTTCAATCTGTTGGTGGTGTTGGTTTCTCTGGGAAACCGCTACGCCGTTTCCCGTCGTTCTCTTTTGTGCCGACAGGCACAAAACGCCGTCTGCAAGACCGCACATACCACATTCATGTGGTATATAAGTGCGCCCTTGCTAAAAAGCAAGGGTAGGGGCGCAAGCCTGTTACCCTTGCGTCCATCCTGTTACTGCTCCCGCTTATAGATTTTGAAAAATAAAAAGTCGCCCGAAAATCAGAGCGTCATGTGACGTTTGATTTCGAGCGACTAAATGAAAACCTTGATAGAAGTCAGAATATTTTGTTGTTATCTTTATCTACAATTTCGATAAGGTTTCCATTTTCAATTATACAGATTGTTCCGATGGGTAGGTGCATTACAGAAAGTGCTTCTTTACAAAACTTAAGCAACTGATATGTGTAAATCCGGGCGTACTCGTCAGGGTCATTTGCCGCTTTTACTCCGATTGCTCCCATATACCAGCCTGAATCACTTTGATTTCCAGGCTCATTCCGTTGCAAATATACCCGTGGGGCTTTTACTGCTGGTCTGTGTACGATTAGCGTATCTTGAAATGATGTTTCTGTTGGCTGGGCTTTTGTAATATTCAAGATTTTCCGTTGTTGGGAAAAAATTTCTAAACTTAAAGATAAATCCTCTGTTACAGACTGAAATGGGTCATTTAGCAAATCACAAGCCATAATTTGATATTCGTTGCCCACTTGCTGGATTTTGTAAAATCCCCACCCAATTTGAATTGTCTCCTTGTCCTTAATAATATCATGCGCCATATCTTCTCGTTGTAGTATAGTTGAAAAGAATTCTGCCATATCTTTCATAGCGTCACAGCATAAAAAGAAAATCGTCTTTCCATTAAACGAATATGTGTATCTCATAGAAACCGCTCCTTATTTTGCAATAGGCGTTCTCATTAATTATACCACATTCAAAGGATAGTTTCCAGCTTTTTATTCATCTTTTGAAAAAGCCACCAGTCACATCGCCCTGAAAGCCCATTACCCTTGCGCCACGCCCCTGTCTGCGCCGTCCTCCTGCGGCGTGGGAGCGGCCTTGGCGGCGGGGCGGGTGTTTCCCTGTGCCGCCATTCCCGCGCCTTCTCCCTGCAAAAGACCATCATTTTCCTGCAACCGGACGTCCGCTGGGTGTTCGGTTTTTATTTCTGGAATCTGTCTATCGGAATAGACAAAAGTGCTTGACAAGGGCTGTCTATCGTGATAGACTGTCCTTGTCTATTGCAATAGTCAAACAGAGGAGGCATAGCTATGTCAATCAAGCTATTTGATGCAGAGCTAAAAGTAATGGAGGTCCTATGGAAGGAGGGCGATCTGACTGCGGTTCAACTGACCAAAATTATGAACAAGGAGACCGGCTGGATTCGCAGCACCACATACACCGTCCTGAAGAAGCTGATCGACAAGGGGGCGGTGGAACGCTGCGAGCCCAACTTCACCTGCCGGGCGGCTGTGACCAGGGAGAGCGTCCAGCAAGGTGAGGCGGAGGAGCTGATCGACCGGCTGTTTGACGGCTCGGCGGAGCTGTTCCTGTCCGCCTATGTGAGCAGCAAGAAGCTGTCCGAGGCTGAGATTGACGGCCTGCGCCGCATTGTGGAAAAGCTGAAATGAGGTGCCCATGAGTATTGTTGAAATGAGTGTGCAGGCGGGGATGCTCATTATCGCCGTTGTGATCGTCCGGGCCATCGCCCTGTACCGGCTGCCGAAAACCAGTTTTTTTGCCCTGTGGGGGATCGTGGTCGCAAGGATGCTCATTCCCTTCTCGGTGACGTCGAAATGGAGCGTCTACAACCTCTTTGCCAGCGTTCAGAGTCCTGCGGGCGGGAGTGTTCCCGTTGAGCCCCCCCGCAGCGGCCTGGGGCGACCCGGTGCAGCTTCCCGGCCTGGTACTGCCTGGGGACGCCGGCGCGCCGTCCACCGCCCTTGCGGCCGTTTCCCTCTCCCCGCTGGAGGCGCTGTGGCTGGTTGGCATGGCGGTCCTGGTTGCCCTTTTTGTCCTCATGCTTGCCAGAAACTACTGGGCGCTTAGAAATGCTGTCCCTGTGACCGGCAACGCCTTTATCACAGAATGGCGCGGCAAGTACCGGCTGGCCCGGCCGCTGGAGATCGTGCAGTCGGACCGGGTGACGTCCCCGGCCTCCCTGGGCATCCTGCGGCCCCGCATTGTCTTTCCCCAGCAGATGGATATGGACGACGGGCGGCTGATCCGCTATATCCTGGTCCACGAATATTTCCATATCCGCCGCTTTGATATGTTGTGGAAGCTGCTGGCCCTCTGCGCCGTGTGCGTCCATTGGTTCAACCCCCTGGCCTGGGTCATGCTGTTCCTCCTGAATCGTGACCTGGAGCTGTCCTGTGATGAAATGGTTCTGCGGCATTTCGGCGGGACGGACCGGGCAGCCTATGCCCACTCGCTGATCGACATGGCCGAGCGAAACCGGGCCTTTTCCATCGCGAGCTATTTTAGCAAAAACGCCGTAGAAGAAAGGATTATCGCTGTTATGAAGTATAAAAAATCGTCCCTGTTGGCACTGGCGCTGGTACTTGCTCTGGCTGTGGGTATGACAACCGCGTTTGCCACCTCCGCCACGGCAAAGGAAAATCAGGTTGCGGAAATCGGTACTGTGACCGATTCACTGTTTGGAACGCTCAATGACATTGATAAGGTCGATACAGTACCGACAGATATTGCGCAGATTCAGATGGATACAGAGAATTTATTTGGAAAAAACGATGATGATATAACCGCATCCAGCGAAGAGGGATTGGCTACCCCTATCATGGGTGTCATGTCCTCCACGGAAAACAGTAAAAAGACCTCGATTGCCGCACAGTCCGAAATATCCTATACATTCGGCTCTGGCAACAACCAGACCTTTTATGAGAAGGATACAGAGATTGAATTTACCATTCAGTGTGCTTACGCAGATATTCCTCTGGTAATTAACCTGGTTTCTGCTGATTCGGCTGAAGTAGTTGATTCTCAGAGGGTGGAAAGCAGCGAGCAGACAACGATTGTCTTGACTGTTCCCGCTGATGGGGATTACTTGATTTCCGTCAAAAACGAAAGCCTGTCGAGAACCCAGGAATATAATCATATAATCTCCAGATAAAAGCCACATTCAAGTTAAGTAAAGGCTCCTCTGCATCGTGCGGAGGAGCCTTCACTATGAAGAAAAAATGCAAATAGATGGTCACTCTGCTTTGGGTGGTAAATGGGGCGCTTCTCTGCCCCGTAGAATTAAAAACCAGCTTTCCTATCAAAGTAGGAAACCTGGTTTTTTAGTGGGAAAATACAGAGAGCAACATTATTACCCTGTGATCTTCAACCGCACTATATTGAGCTGAATATGAATTTTTAGATGTCCAATGTCTCATAGCACAGTGAAGCGACGGAGATAAAGAACCCACCTTTATATTCATTGCGCAGGAATCCGCTATACTTATCTGTAATATCGCGGATATTCTTTATTCCTAAGCCATGCTGTGTGGAGGTATCGGTTTTTGTACTGGACAAAGAGCTGTTATTTTCAAAGGGATCGTGGTCTACGGTATTCTCCACTCGGAAGAATACAAAATTCTCGACCCGCTTGATCGTAACGATGACCTCGCGGAGATCCGAGGGAGGCATTTGTTTGCAGGCATCGAATGCGTTGTCGATCTGGTTGGCCAGTACGCCGCATATATCCACAGGGGCTATATTGGCCGATACAGGAAAGTCCACGGCAAAGCGAAACTCAATTCCAAGCTGCTCCGCCTCAGCGGCTTTACAGTTGATAATGGCATCTATAATGTCACTTCCGCTATGGCACAGCGCCGTTTCCTGGTATGCGGTGGAGAGCAGGGACTCCATATAGGCCAAAGCCTCCTCATGCTTTCCCAAGGCGGCTAATCCCCTGAGCGCGGTAAGATGATGGTTAAAATCATGTATTTGCTTTGCATGGTCCTGCTGGTAGGCGTGGAGCTGCTGATAATTCTCCGCCAGCAGTTGGTTGGCGGAGCGCAGGAAGATGTGGGTCTGTCTCTCCTGTTCGGCCCTTGCGATCACAACAAACGCGATAATGGTGATCGTGACAAAGGCGAGAATGTAAAGCCAGGAAAATATGACAACGGCGGACAGCGCGTCATTGGCGGTGTCCAAGAACACGCCGAACAGATACTGTGTGCTGATATAGGCCGCAAGAGAAATCATCAGCAATACCAGCTGATATTTTTTCTTCAATGTAGAAATTTTGAACAGAGATTTGCGGACAAGGAAATAGAACAGTGTATCGACTATCTTATCCGCTGCGAGAAACACCACCCGAAAAGGTCCGGGTGACAAGAAGAAAGTAAAAGCGGAATACATATCCCCCACATAAACCACGCGGAGCAGAACAAAAATGACATATCCCACCGTAATGATCACCAAATAGGTCATGATGCAGGCCGTACTTCGGATCAGCAGCGACCCAGTAGAGGTGATCCGGGATAGGATAAAGATGACGGAGCACATCGAAATTACCGGCGTCAAAAAGGAAAATGTGGAAATATCATTCAGGATGTTGATTAGAACCGTCAGGCAGACTGTAGACAGCAGTATGGCAAGATAGTGCCGGCTTTTTTGATACCGCCTACCGGAAGCTGCGGTTACCGTACAGAGGAGGATCAGGCATTCCACAAATGTAGCGGCCCATTCAACAAGGAAAAAATATCGCATCACTCAATCTCCCCACAGGCGGTTGATGGTATATTTTACTTTCGTCAGCATCTGACGGCTGATCAGCAGATGCTCTGAATTGCTCAGGATAACCTCATTCCCCTTGATTTGGCGGATATGATCCAGATTGACGAAGGTACTGCGGTCAATGTAGATAAACCGTTCGTCACCGAGCTGCTCATGTATTTCTTTCAATCCTCTGCCGTCCTTGATAATTCCCAAACTGAGTGTGGTGATCTGGGAAGTACGGAGTACATGGCGGACATAAACAATCTCCTGATAGGGGACCCGCGTTATATCACTATAACGGCGCACAGTCAGGAATCTGTCCTCCAGTTTAGCAAACTCCGCCTGCACAGCAGCCAGCGCCTCCGGGAGCTGCCGGGCCATATCCAGCTTAGGGATATAGCGCAAAGCGCCAAACTTATATCCCTCCATAGAAAACTCGCTGTGCGAAGTCAGGAAGATAATCATGGCCGCTGGCAGGTACGTCCGAATATGTTCAGCAAGCTCCAGACCACTCATCTGCGGCATTTCAATATCGACAAAGAACACATCAAAGCTGCTCCCGCTATCTATCGTTCGTGCGAGATAATAGCTGTCAGAGAATTTGGTAATGGAAATATTCCCGCTATCCGCTGACCCCTGATACCATTCCATGATGTTCTGTTGCAATTCCTGTATGAAATTGAGATCATCATCGCACAGTGCTATCCGCAGCATGGTCTGTACCCCCTGGTTGATCTGATTCAAAGTAATAAAGCCTTTCACAAAGGTCTGTCATAGGTGTGCATAGCTGTACCATTCGATACACAAATTCCTACCATTGAGACAGAAAGCATTTACAGGTCTTATCTTCGCGGGTATCATAAAGTGGCCTTGTTAGAGTACATCATCGAAGCCTGTACGTCAAGTGTTTGCGAGTTTGGCTTAGGTGAATGAGTAAAATCTGGATTTTTGGAGGTTTCAAGTATGAGAACCATCATTTCCCTCGTCTTAATCATCATCTCAGCGGTTATCGGTTTTTTTATGGGAGCAGGAATGAACCAAGCTATGGGCGGCGCAGCTCTATTTGCGACGGTTACTGGTTTTGCGTGTACGATTCAGGCTGTTGAGAGCAAGAAAAAGCCTTAACTTTCATCTCTTTGAAAAGTAAATCAGGAAGCATCGCCAGGAGTTGACAAAGGAGGTTGTCCATGTGAAAAAGAAAGTAATTATTATTTTGTGCCTTGTTGCTTCCTTTGTAGCTGTCATTACTGTTTATCACTGCATTACTTCTCCAGCAAAAATACCAACAAAAGAGTTGGCATACTTACAGCTTGATGCAAAGGGAGAAGCATTTGTATTGGAACAAATACAGGGATTGTCCAGGGAACAACTTATTGAATGCTGGGGCGAACCGGATGGAATACGGTCTGATTTGTTTGGAGATGTTTGGGAAATTACAGAGAACGAAAGCATTACTGTGTACTATTCTTCAAAGTTCGAAGTTGAACGAATTAAGCTCATTCAAGAAGCAGAGTAGGCCAGCATAGATTTGACTGACAAGTTTCAATTATTAGGGCATTAGGCAAAAAGATAAATTGATATTTATATGGAGATTTCAAAATGAAAAAAGTTATATATATCTTTGGGAGCATTGAAATTATTTGCGGATTGTTGCTTCTCTCAACTGTGGCTATTTTGAAAGAGGCTTTTCCCTTGTTCGGCAGGCTTGCATTTCAAGTGGCAATGAAAGGGGAATTTTCTCCAGACAACTACAGTTCTTCTTTTTTCACGGTGACGGTTGTGGGAATTGTATTCCTTGTGTTGGGGGGCATTCAGCTTTTGCTCGCTTTGTCTGGTAAAATCAAGGAGTAGCAAGAGCGGTAAATTAACATTTGGAGGTTACATTTTGAAAAAAGTGATTTTAGGAGGGTTTCTTTTTGTTGGGGGAGCCATTATGTTCTCGATTGGTATATTGGGGCTTGCAGATGTGAATGTGCAGGCACACTATATGCAGGTGCCACAATATCTCGGCATAGTCACTATGATTGCGGGAGTTGCCCTGGGTGTAATTGGGCTGAAAAGTGAACGGTAATTTCGGGCATAACTCACAGACCCTTTTCAAGAAGATAATTTTTCAAAAGAAAGGAACAGTTGTTTATGTTAAGAGTGCTACTTGTATTGGCAATATTATTGCTTGTCACTACTCTATTGGTTGTTTTACAGATCTACCTGTGCAAAAAGGGTGCAGAACTGGGATTGATTTTGCCCACCATCTCCTTGATTTTGTCTTTGCCGGTGACAATCTTTGTTGCGTTCAATGTGGTCGGTGCAGGCCCCAAAAATATCCTTATCATTGTTACAGCTTTCTTGGCAGCTAATATCCTTACAATAGTTTTCGGAGGCATCTGGCTGCACTATAAGGGCCGCCGGGACACATTGACGACTTAAAACGTATCCCATTTCTCTAACCCCGTCCGGCAGAAAAGCCGGACAGGGTTATTTTTCCTGCAAAAGCATTTTCTGTGAACGCTGATCGCATGGATGAACGAACCAGGTTTCCTATCAAAGCAGGAAACCTGGTTATCAAAAACAGAGAGCAACATTATTGTCCTGTGAGCTTCAACCGCCGCAGGGAGGCTTTCAGGGCAAGGACAGTATCGGTGATCAGCTTGACCTCCTCATCGCTGCAATCAGCCACCAGCTCCCCCAGCCAGCTGTCACGCACAGGCCGGGCCCGATCAACGTCCAGGCACAACAGCTCGTCCATGGAACAGCCCAGAGCATTGACAATATCGACCGTGACCTGAAGGCTGGGAATGCTATTACCGGTTTCGATGTGGCTGATGTGTGTGACGCCTACCCCGGCAGCCTCCGCCAGCTTCTCCTGTGTCAGCTTTTTCTCCTGCCGGACAGCCCGGATGCGAAGTCCAACTGTCTTATAGTCGATCATACAGCAAGTATCCTCCAAAATTTTGATACTTGTATTGTAAGTGCAATATGGCTATGTTATAATAACCGCAAAGTGCAACCGACTTTTAAGACATATAACAGAGAAAATAAACTGGACTTGGCAACGAGCATGGAGAAGAACAATGAGTACCTGTTTTTTTATTGGACACCGCGATGCTCCGGACAGTCTGCTCCCCCTCCTGTCCGCCGCGATAGAGGAGCGCATCACAGAACATAATGTGGATCAGTTTGTGGTTGGTCACTATGGGAAGTTCGACTCACTGTCGGCACAGGCTGTCCGGGCGGCAAAAAAGAAGTTCCCGGATATCCTGCTGTTCTATCTGCGGCCCTACCATCCAGCAGACCGTCCCTTCACCCCCGCAGGGTTTGACGGCTCCTTTTATCCGCCAGGGATGGAGACTGTGCCTCGAAAGCTGGCTATCGTCCGCGCCAACCGGTATATGGTAGACAACAGCCAGTTCCTGATCTCCTACGCCCGCTACTCAGCCAGCAATGCGTGGGAGCTGACAGAGTATGCTCTGAAACGGGAGAAAAAAGGGCTGATCCACGTTGAAAATCTGGCTAAAAGTTTCGAGCAAAGTGTTATGATGTAGATGTAAATTGTGTTTTCCTGATTGTTCCAAAAACTTTTCAAAAAAATTTTGCCGCAGGGTGTAGTTTTTTCCTCTGAATCCATAGTAGATAGTTAAGGGGAGAAAGGAGGAGATGCCCCGATGGATGACGATGCCATCATAGAACTGTTCTTCGCCCGGTCAGAGCAGGCGATCCGGGAGCTGGACGACAAATACGGCAAGGTCTGCCACAGCCTGTCCTATAACATCCTGCGCAGCCGCCAGGATGCGGAGGAATGTGTAAATGACGCCTACCTCGGCACATGGGATGCCATCCCACCGGCGCGGCCCAATCCGCTACTGGCCTTCCTCTGTAAGATCGTCCGCAATCTATCCCTGATGCGGTATCACGCCAACAGGGCGGTCAAGCGGGGCGGGGACTACACCGTGGCGCTGGAGGAGCTGGAGGACTGTCTGGCCTCGCCCCACACGGTAGAGGGGGCCATAGAGGAACAGGAGCTTGTCCGGCTGATCGAGGACTTTCTGGAAGATCTGTCCCCAGAGAATCGCGTCCTGCTGATGCGCCGGTACTGGTTTGCGGACAGCTATGGGGAGATCGCAGAACGGACAGGCTTATCGGAGAAGAACGTCTCCGTCCGGCTGACCCGTATCCGAAAGCAACTGCGGCGCTACTTAATGGAAAGAGAGGTTATATAATGAACGCACTGAAATTCTCCAACGTGCTGGGAAAAGTCAATAACAAGTACATCATTGAGGCGGTTACCTATAAGCGCAAGAAAAAAACAAGCTGGATGAAATGGGGAGCTATGGCAGCCTGTCTCTGCCTTGTTGCTGTTTTAGCAGTGAGTGTATTTTCGCCATTTGGCGGAATGGTCGTCACAGCCTATGCCTATGGCACAGACCAAGAACTCACAGCCGCTGGTGCTACGTTTACCACTGGAACGCTCAATGATAACGGAGAACTGACGGGACATCCGCTCATGTTCCACCTCGCAGGAGAACACATTGACACAGTTCGCTTTTCATGCCAAAACGGACAAATCAATTTTGTTGATCTGACAGAGCAGCGTGACGAATACGGTTTTGCACAAAACTTCACCGTTTTTTATGGGGACGATGAAAGCGATTATAGCTCTTTACTGATTGACTGGGTTCCGAGCAACATCATTGAGGCATTAAAGGCCGACAATACTACGATTTCCGATTTGTCAGAAGATGTGCGCCATGACATAATCGTGATGGAGATTACATTTGCAAACAGCAGTTCCATTACGAAAGCAATCGTGATTTCGCTGGAAACCGATGGAACCATCCATGCCACTTTTGATGATTATACAGTTTTGGCCTCTGATGATTTTGTTAACCGCGCTGACAGCGCCTCCATTCCTCGTGATACGCTCTATAAACAAGGTGAAATGACCGTTATATTCTATGATAATAACGGAAATGAGGTTTTGCCAGAAGCAAACTGGTATATTACGAAGGACATTGACAAAATTGTTGTCCAATGGAATGGTCGAGCGCCCGATCTGGTGCAAATGTTCTTTACTCCGGCTGGCACTGAAACCGCCAAGCAAATGGATTTCCTGAAAACAGAGGCAATCAATGCGGAAAATAAAGCGGTTCTTTCCGCTGATTCGCTCCATCGGGATAGCTTAATGGGACACTTACAAATTGTAATCAATTTTGGCAGTAACACTATCCAAAGTGAGCTTTACAATGTAATTTATGATCCGGAAGAATAAACAGAACTCCAAGATTTTTGAATCAAAGCTCCCAAAATGCCTACTAAATAGGCTCTCTACGATAGTTTAGGCTTTTTAGACAGAGTGGCAATAGCCTGCTGGAGCTCGTCTTAAAAATCAAGACAGACGATCCCCAGCGGGCTCAAGCCATATCACACAAAAAGTCGCCGCCTTGAATTTTTCAATTCCAGTAATGAAGGCTTAATGTAGGTTTGCATTATCTTTGTATATCGTTCTGTTGTTCCCCTATTCCCCGCAAATCTTAACTTTTTCCGCCATTTGCCGATAATAGATTAGAGGTTTTATACCTGACACCACGCCCACGCCTGGGAGCAGGAGGTACAGCCGATGCTGGTCTATTATCTGCAAATGCTCGACACACCGGAGGAGAAAACTCGGTTCGAGCAAATTTATCTGAAATATCGCGGTCTCATGTACCATGTGGCGGACAAGATCCTGCACAACCGCCAGGACGCCGAGGACGCAGTACATAACGCTTTTTTGCGGATCATCAGGAAGTTTTCCAGGTTCCAGAATGCCTCCGCCAAGGAGCTGGCCCCGCAGATCGTGGTCATCACCCGGAACGAGGCTATCTCCCTTCTTCGGAAGCGGCAGGATGTGGACCCGCTGGAGGATTGGGACGGCCTTGCCGAGACGTCGGAGGCCGCCGCCGATTACCACGCGCTGGTGAACAGCTTCACCTGCCTACCCCAGACATACCGGGCTGCTATGGAGATGAAACTGCTGCTGGGCTACTCAGACGGGGAGATCGCCGTCAAACTGGGCCTGACGAAAACGGCGGTCAGCACCCGGATCAGCCGGGGCCGCCAGCTCCTGCGGGACATCGTGGAGCGGGAGGGCTTTCTGATGGAGGCGTGACGTCTCCGCCGCTGTCCATGTGCGTCTCTGGAATGGGCCGCAAAGAATGTTTCAGATATGTTTGATTTTTCTGTAAGAATCCGCCTCCTCGCTGTGTTTGTCATAGTGAGAGGGGCGGATTTTTGCCATTTATCCCCCAGGAGCAGAGGCAGTGGGGCCACGGGAAAAATTTTTTCAAAAATTTTTGAAAATCCTGTGAGAATCCGGCCACTCGCTGCGTTAGTCATAGTAGAGGGATAATTTGTACCTGCTGGCCGGCTCCTGTCCCTGGAAACCGGCACATGAGAGGAGGGGGATTTGAATGACAGAACAGGCATTGGATGATCTGCTCCGCCAGGTTATGTTGGATGCGGCCCGCCAGGAGTACGGCGACCTGATCGAACAGCAGCCGGAGCACGACTTTTCCCCAGCGTTTGAGAAAAAGATGCAGAAGCTGATCCAGCGGGCTGACCACCCGGTTCGCTATCGGTGCCTGCGGACGCTGCGGGTCGCCGCTGCCCTGGCCGCGCTTTTGACGCTGCTCACCGTGGCGACCGCCGCCGCAGGGTATGATATTTGGCGGATGCTGGCCGAATGGACCGCAGAAACAATCACACTCTCACCAGGACAGATTGAATATGCGGACCCGGACGATATTCATATTCCAGAGGAGCCAGGGGAGTACACAGATATTCAGGAGGCGTTGACGGCTTATGGTATAAACCGACCATTGATTCCGCGCTATCTGCCGGATGGGTTTGTGGCGGAGCAGTTGATTGTAGATAAGGAAAGTGACCCCTATCTAATGATTTTTCACGAATTTTATCACCGGGAAGCAGATTATATTGTTATTCAAGTCATTATTCACCTGAATAATGAAGATGGAAACGCAAACACCTTTGATGAATTTTTCAAGGACGAAGAAGATCCTATTCCCTATGAGGCTGGAGGTATTACCCATCTGCTGACCACTAATGGAGAACGTCCCTCTGCGCTTTGGTCCAACGGACCGGCAGAGGGTAGCATCATTGGCGACATCACCATGGAAGAACTGAAGCAAATGATTGATTCGATTTATGAGTAGCAGCGGAGGTCAACGATAAAAAGAAATATCATTCCATCATATAACGCCTTTTGCAACTGCAACCACCATTCCCACAGGACTTAATTTTTTCACAGGCAGGCCGATATAGAGAATAGGAAAATTTTACTTAAAAATGTGGGAAAAGGGGTTGACAAACGCTATGGTTTGCACCACCATGAAGCAAGCAAGCAAGCAAGCAAGCAAGCAAGCAAGCAAGCGTAGCTATAACTATGTAGCTTCGCAGCCTTATTGTGCTGTTAAGGTGGACTACTCCCTAATATAAAAGGCGTTTTTTGCCGCATGGGTGACCATGTGGCAGAAGGCGCCTTTTTGCTATTCCCATACACCAATCCACAAAAAACAAGGAGGTCATCCCATGACAATCACACAGATGGTACAGAGCCGACAGCAGCAACGCATTGGCGAGCTGGCCCAGAAGCAGCAGGGCAAGCCCCATGTCAACCCCTACGGCACGCCCGGCATGAGCCTGAACGACGCCGGCGACTTCCGGCAGATTGTTCCCGTGGACGAGGACGTAGTGCAGCAGGTCAAGCAGATCGCCTTCGACCACATGAAGAACGGCTACGGGGTGAGCGACGGCGAGGACATCAGCGCCGTCATTCGGAACTACACCATGTCCCTCGTCCCGGAACAGCGGCTCAGTGCGTCCTGGACGCTGAATGAGATCTTCCACAGCGAGGCCACCCGGCTGGGCGAGTTTGTCCACCAGCAGGACCCCAGCTGGGACTGGGGCAAGCCTTTTGACACCAGCATTCTGGACAGCTACCAGCAGGGCGTGGATATGCAGGCGTAAAGTCTGCCAGCTTCACGATTTATATTTTCTGCGTGGAAAAAATCATCTGTTGAAATACAAATACAGCATGATTTTAACCAAAAAATAAAACAGTAGGAGGATACAACTATGTCAATGCCAACCATTTTGCCCTCGGGGCAGCTCCATCCGGATCTGTTCAATGGTCCTTTTGTCAAGCAGGTCGGTAGCGCCCCTGCCGCCACAGGTGAACCAGGCGTCAAAGTCCACGGCGACGCGATGACCGAACGCCAAAAGCAGCTGGAGCAGGAGGTCAATAAAGCCTGGAAGGAGAACCGTGACAGTGTGATTGACCTGTCCGGGCACTTCAGCAGCAGTATGGCCGACTTTTATGATGGTAAGACTATCGTGGAGAACAAGGGTATGGGCCTCATTGTGGAAACCATTGATCCCACGGTCTATACCGCTGAGGACGCGAACAAGGCAGCAGCATCCGGCGGAGCCACCCACGGCTTTTTCTACCGCAAGACAGATTTCCTGTTCAGCGCCGCCCAGGAATACACCGCCCTTGGCGAAAACGAGGTGTTCCGTCACCGTAATATCAACGATGTGAATTTTGTTCGGGACACGCTGGACTTTTTCACCAATGGGGATTACTCTCAGGCCGATGTGAACCGTATGCAGGATCAGATGACGGCGATTGTTCGTGAACTGGCCCAGCAGATCAAGGATGGCGGAACTCCGGATTTGAGCAAGGTGAAGACCACGCTCACGGTCGGCGGTGCAGAGGTTTCTATCTCTCAGCTTCTGGAGATGCAGAGTACCGGACGGGAACTGTCGGAGTCTTTCAGCGGGATGACCTCCGGCTCTTTGACCGCTCATAACATCGAGGCATTTGCGGAAATGGGCATTGCAAAGTCCCTGGGCAATTACTATGGCAGCGATAAGGGCGCTATTGGGCAGATGTTTTCCAAGAACATGGATCGCCTGTATGAGAAAGGCGTGGCTCAGGTAAAAAAAGCCGAGGCATGGGCGCAGACAGTCTCCTATGGGGCTGGAACCGCCAGCAACAAGCAGGCGGTCAAGACCGAGCTGAATATTGCGGAGTTGTTCTCCAAAATGGATGCCGGGAGCAAGGGCAGCCTCGCTCAGAGTTTTTCCTCTACGCTGGTCCAGGCGAGGTCGCTGGTACAGCAGTATTGCAGCCAGTACAACCTGCCCACCACCCATGTGGGGTTAGCGGGGGCAACGGATCACATCTCGAAGTTCTTCCAGTCCTGGATGGATAAGCTATAAACCGCAATCACCTTTAGATGGGGCCCACGCTGTCAGAGCCGGACCAACACGGTGCCAGCATTAAAACCAGGCTATAAAATAAGCCGGATGTCTACATATATATTGAAAAAACGTTTTGCTCCGGCTCCACAGCGTCCCCCACATATAATCCTTTCAGCCAGTCAGCTGATCGTTACAGAGACTACTATGCGGAGGAATTGGAATGAAAAGAATGATAGCCCTTGCTCTGTCATTGGCCCTGAGCCTGTGCGCCTGCTCCACATCAAGCCAAATTCCCACTCTTGGAGAGATCGTGGAGAACAATGCGGAGATCGAGCATATCACGGTCACCAGCTTGGAAGAAGGTAGCAGCGCAGACGATGAACAGCAAACTGCTCCGGCCGTCCAGGTGGCGCAAGTGGGTGGCAGCGACTTCGGGCTGTCAGCGGAGGACGCAGAAACGGTCCTGCAAATACTGGATACCGGCAGCTGGATACCGGATGCGACAAAATGTGACAGCGACTATGTGGTGACCCTTCAGGGCCGGACGCTCTACTACCACTCCGACTGCGGCACATTTAATGAGCAACTGGAGCAGTCTAACCAGAGTCTGCGTTTATCTGATGCCGAGCGGGAAACGGTAAACCGAATTATTCAGGCTGCCATTTCTCACGATCTGGCTCCAAACGCTCCCCTGACAATGATTGATACGGATGTCTGGCCTGAGAATACATACACAGACGGTCTGCCTGTGCCGCCTGGTACAGTCAGCTGGGCCGCATTTAACGAGGAAAGCCAAGACTGCGCTGTTAATTTGACCGATATGAGCGACACGGACTATGCGGAATACATGGGCCTCTTGCAGCAGGCGGGCTTCTCCGTGGTTGAGGAGATCTCTGAAAACATTGAGGGGCAGAAATATAATTCGATCAATACGCTCTTGTCGAGTGAGAAGAAAAATATAAGCATCAACTACATCCCTGGCAGCTTTACGATTTATATTTCCTTTGTGGAGTGAACTGCTGAAATATATTGGAGTGAGACCATGACAACATTGAAAATATATCTTCTGGAAATTTTGGCTGTATGTGTTCCGGCGATAATAGTTTTTCTATGTTTTAAGCCATATAGAATGAAAGCGCTGGCCGCTATGAAATTAAAATCCTCTCGGCAGCGTGAAATAGCTCTGATCCTTTTTGTTGCTTCCATTTTTGGAATTTTAGCGTTGACTTTGTGGCCGTCATATGTTTGGGAGGATTCGCCTGGAATGTGGGGGCATCTCCGTATACTGATTGGACGTCCCACATGGCAGTCCAATCTTAGCTTAGTCCCATTTACTGTGTTCAAAGATTATTGGGATGACCTACTCAAAAGCCCTGTATTCTTTTTTGTGACACTGCTGAACTTTTTCGGGAATTTAGCAATATTTGTCCCTATCGGCCTGTTCCCGGCACTGTTATTTAGAAATGCAACATGGAAAAGGTCTGCAATGATTGGCCTGGGTATGTCCTCATTTATTGAGATTACGCAGTATTTGATTATGCGAAACACTGCTGTTGATGATGTCATTTTGAATACTGCTGGGGCGATGTGCGGCTATCTTATTTACCTGCTTATTCGGAGACGTTTTCCCGGATTTGCCGCAGGATTTTTATGCCAGGAAGAATAAGTATAAAAAAGTATTTTGATAAATCGAAATTTTGCGAGGTGTAGCATGAAAAAAGCAGTGCTGATTTTATTGTTGGTGTTTTGCTTCTGCGGATTGATGGGATGCGGAAAAGGTTCTGTGTCTGAAGTGAAAATAGATTATGGCAATTCTGAAATCTACACAGAGGAAGATATGGATGCAGCAATCGAAGTGATAAAAGACGAATTTAGCACATGGGAGGGCTGCGAACTACACAGTATTTCTTATTCATCAGATGATGAATGCAATTCTAAAAATATTGCGTGGATGAATGAACTGGCGCCAGCTCAGGGCCTGACAAATGACTTCACGCAATGTATTATGTTTGTAAGTGATTTTCATTCACCTAAAAATGGCGGTGGAGCGTGGAACGCAGACACAAAATATAGTAATTGGCAATGGGGGCTTGCCCGTTCAGAGGATAGTGAGTGGGAATTACTGACCTGGGGATATTGATATTGGCCTATAATTTCAAATGAGGTACAAAAATTATGAATGTAACGAACTTTGCAAACTTATTTCACCAGAACAACATTTTTCAGACGGGCAAGCCGATGGGGCAGGTTCTTTCACAGTCACCGCTTACGGATACACTGCACCGGCTGTCTGAAAACCTGCTGACGGCGCAGGATCAGTCGCAGGACCTGAGAAAGCGGTTTGACACCCTGGAGCTGTCGGCGGAGGCCACGGAGCGCAGGGAAAATTCCGCTCTCCGGGACATACCGGAGGGGCTGTTGCACTTCTATTTGAACCAGTGCAAGGTCGGCGCGCATCTGAGCCAGACGCAGGAGGCGTCCCTGCTGGAGTACCGGGATCAGCTCTCCGCCTTTGACCAGACCATACAGGAGTATCAGGATATGCTGAACGGCAAGACGGCGCTGCCGGAGCAGATGAAGCTGGAGGAGGTCTCCAATCTGTTGGAGGCGACTAAGGCGGCGCGGGAGCAGTTTTTGCAGAAGGGCGCGGCGGAGCTGAACCGCCTGTCAAGCGAAGGGCCTACCCCAAAGGAGTCTATGGGATCTGTTTACGATATGCTTGTGGAGGATGACGGGACCGGCGATGGGGATGCCCGCTGGCAGATCGACCCCGCCGCCCAGGACATTTACGGCGAGATCGACCGCGCCCTCGCCGCCGCCCATAAGGCAACGTCCACCTTCCAGAAGGGGGCCTCCAGCATCCTGGCCGAACTGAAGCGGCGCGGCTGTGTGCAGGAGGGGGAAGATTTTTCCCTTGACGATCTGGAGGCAGTGGACGCCGGGCGTGACAGGCGGGTGTCGCTGTTCCAGGATATTTATAGTGAAATTTGGAACGCACTCTCCACAAATACCGGGAAGAAAAGTGAGTAGCAAATCGGAATTGTAATGTGGCATTTATTTGCTAACCACTTACATACATAATCTGATTCAAAGTTACCCAACCAAAAATCGCTTACAGCAACAATCTGGTTTCCTACCCAAAAGTCTAATATAATACTGGTTTTATCCTTTCGGGATGCATAGTTGATTGTATTTAATTTTGTGTCAACAATGTTTGACTGTGCAAGTATATCAAGAAGACATTCTTTTAAATATGAGTAATTAATGTTGGCACATTTGTTGCTAATCATGTCATCTATTGTGCGATTTATATAATAATTGAAAGATAATTTGCTAATAATATCATCCCCATTTGCTTCTTTCCAACGGGCTTATTTGCAAGAGTGCGAAACTGCGACCAACAGCCCACCTTCATGGTTTATTAAATTGTTCTATTGCCGAAATAAGATTTCTTATGATAATCACCACTTCGTCATATTGTCGATTTTTAGGGGTTAAAAATCGTACTCGTTCAATTGCGTATTCGGCATCTGCAATCAAATTCCCCCACGATTCTGGAGACGGAAAATACGCCAATGTTTGCAAAAAATCATCAATAGAGTAACCTTTATTCTCAAACTTCTTGCATAGCAAGCGTAATTCCAATAAGCAATTCATTTTTTCTGCTCCATAGATTTTTTCAAAGATATAGATATTGCTACTGTAGCCATCTCGCCATCTCCCTCATCTTCAGTGCAATCCTTTCTGGTTCCATGATACGGATCTTGCCGCCAAAAGTAAAGACCCAAGCGAAAAAGGGAGGACTGGGCGCAACATCCACAATGGCTTGGAAGTGTTCTTCGTCCACAGCCTCCGTCCGAACATCCTCGCCAAAGCGGTCTATCACGCTCCGCATGGCGCCGTTCTCACACAGTAGCGTTATGGTCTGGGTGCTGGCCCCATACATTCCGAACACCTTCTGGACGTATGCGGCTGGGTCAAAATCCTGCGCTGGCTCGGCGTCCTGCTCCAGCAGCTCAACGGCTGTCATGCGGTCTACACGGAACTGGGCCAGCTTGCCATGCTTTTCCGACCATCCCACAGCGTAGTAATAGTCCTGGCTCCAAATCAAAGCATAGGGGCTGAATATATACCGGTAGCCGTCGTGCTTGAGGACTTTTTTCTTCTCTGCCGTGTATTCTATGTACTGGAAGACGATGCGCCGACTCTCCTGGATGGCGGTGTGGATCGTGTCCACCGCATAGTAGATCGCTTCGTTGTCCTGCTTGGCTGTGCCCTCCATGTAGACAGGGCGGTTCAGCTGCTTGGCCTGCTCCTGGCTGGTGAGGGAGGCCAGCTTGCGGATCAGGGCGGCGCTTTTCTTTCGTGTGAGAAAGTGGGAGGACTCCACCGCATCCACCAACAGCTTCAGTTCCGGGAGTTCAAACAGCCGAGTGCCGACAAAATAGCGGTTCTGGGTACTCTTGACGCAGACGATGTCCATGCCCTGGTCGATCAGGAGCTGGATGTCGCTGTACACGCTCTTGCGGCCGGCCTGGATTCCGTGGGATGCCCAGAATTGGAGGATGTCCGAAACGGAGGCGGCGTGTTCCTCATCCGTCAGCGTGCAGAGATACTGCTGGAGCAGCAAAATGCGTATTTGCGCTTCATTCTTCATGAGACACCTCCGCCTTCGAATATTTTAAAGTCGATTCAGCGTGATTTCAATTAGGTGAAAACTACCGCGGCACATAGCCGGAGCCGCCGCAGGTTTTTCAAATTTTTCCTATATCCAACTTCAAAACCCGTTTTCTTTGGTTAATAATCCAAAATGATTCCCGCATATTCTGAAGGTAAAATCGTGTGTTGCCGGTACTCTACTTGTAATACTTTGTACTGTCCCGGAAGTGCGGAAAGTGCTTCTTTTAGAGCGTTTTGAATGTGACTCACAAATTCTTGAAATAACGGGGTTTGATAGACTTGCTCTTGCGCTTTCATTACATCTACCGCTTTATTTGACGCACATGGAGTACCAGTCAGTTCTATACAGACATCTCCCAACAGATTCAGCATTTCATCCATCCCATCGAAGCCTATTGTATTCTCAGATTCCTCATATTCTTCAAAATCCAGTCGTCCGCCCGTAGCTGCAAGCAGTTCCATTAGTAGGGTGGACTGCCATGTGAGGATTTGCCATTCAATAGTAGTCTGCTCCACATCGTCAAAATATTCCCTATAAAAATTCATCTGTGTATCTGTAATTTCCTCGCCTGTATTATAATTTAAGGTCGAAGCAAAGAAGTTGTTTGCAAAATCCTCAAATTCAGATGGTAGATTAACTCCTTCCAGATAGCCCCACAACAAATCAAGGGCCTTTTGCATGATTACCGGAATAGCTCTCCCACGGCCTGCCAATCCCTGGCGGAGCGTGTGGATATAAGGTTCCAGCACCAATAAATTTCCCAGCAGTTTGGCATGGGTACTGCTATCAGCAAAAGCAGTATCTACAATATCTGAAAATTTCAACACCCAATTTGCCGCTTTTGGGCCGTTTAGTGAGGAAAAGTCTGTGTCCAATGCATATTTCATAAAAACCTCCCAATCTAAGCAGGCATTACCTGCTCAATTTCATTTTATTTTTTTAGATCTTCCAGCACCGGCATCGTCAGGCCGATGATCCCCTCCAGCTCTTTCAGTGCGGCAGGGTACTCCTCATCCACCAGCTCAGGCAGGCCGGTAATCTCCCGGAGCAGGTAGTAGCCATCCCACTTGCTGTCCGCATACAGGACGGCCTGACATTTTTGACCGTTTTCCTCGTAGACCGTCAGCTTACAGGCGGCATCCAGATCCTCCCGATACATTTCATCTTCCACGCCGTCCTCATAGACCTGTCCTGTTGTGGCAAGTTCCTGCTGGCGGGCGTCGATGACCTGTTTGGCGTTATCACCAGGCACGATGGTCGCATAGACCCGCAGACCGTGGGCCTCTGTCCGAATGGCCCGGCCATCCGCAGAATAGATAGGCGATTCACAATAGGGGACATAGACATCCACAAAGGCATCGTGCCCAAAGAGGTCGGTTTTCAGATAGGCCGCGGCCATGTAGGTGCAGTCCCGGATTTCAGAGACATGGATCTGGGACTGATAATTTTCTTCCGTTACTGCTGGTCCGTCAAAACGGACACTTCCCAGTGTAAACATCAGATTTGCCAGAACATCCTCATTCTTATCGGAGGTATCCTGTTCAGCCTCTATGGTGAACAGCGCCCCATTCTCGGAGAGAACGACAGCGGTGTGGAATGCTCGGCCATCTGTAAGGTACACCGACACGATATTGTACCGGTCCGTTTCATTCAGCAGAGTCAGCGGCTCCTGATCCAGATAAACTGCGTCAAACCGGTCGTAGAGGGGAGAGGTGCGGTACTCACTGATATATTGGCTCAGAGTATCCCATGCGTCGCTGGCATCCACGCCATATTGGATATAGGTCCGGTACAGAGTCCCGGTATTGCCGTCCAGGAAGGTGCGCCGGCTGTACTTAAAGCTGCTGTCCACTTGGAACCACACTTCCGACATCTCATACTCCGTGATATCCTCCGGCACTCTGGCGGGGATTGCTTGGACTGTTGATTCCTCCGTTCCCGATATATCTGGAGTCTCCTGTGGGTGTTCAGGCGGCGTCCAGCCGTCCACATAGACGCTGACAACATAGCTGAACAGGATAGATATTGCCAGCACCAACAGTATGGCAGGAATGGCTGTCCAGCGGGCGGGTACAGGGCCATGAGGACGCTCTAAGCCAGAAACGGGGCAGAAATCAGGATAGCCTTTGCCGATCCGCAGCTTTTTCTGCTTGCCATCCTCCTCATAGAGACACTTCCAGCTCCAATGATCCTCTTTCTCCACTGTGAGGTCTTTCAGCTCTGTCAATGCGCCTGGGCTATAGCTGGGAGCCTCGCCGTCCAACAGGCGGGAAATTTCCTGCAACACGTCTCTTTTGATGGCTGACTGCTTGCTGGAAGACTGATTATCCCAATTTTGAATACCGCAGAACCTCTGCAAATTTACCTGCCACAGCTTACCGCCAGACCGGACGAATAAGATGTGGAAAGAATTGCAGAGCATCAAGGTGGGAATCGACATACAAAGCAGAAAGGGAATGCTAAGTAGTCCGCCACCTACCAACGGTAGACGCTCCTCACCCCACACCATAGATGCAACAGCTGAAATCAGTATTACGGCCATAAGTGGCACAAAAACACTCAGCCGCAGCGGGCGCATCCAGTCTTTCCGCAGGGCGTAAAACTCCCCTTGGATGGGAGGCTGCTCGTCCGGTCCGGCAGAACTTTCAGGGTGATTAACCGGCTTGCGGAAGGCGGAGAACAGCTCCGCCGCACCGCCCGCCAGGGTGAAGAGGTACAGCATCACCAATTCTCCCCAAAATATCCGACTGAGTTCGTTGTCTTCCAGCAGCTGTCCAATGCTCTGATAGATGCGGAAAAAGCTGATTTTCTCCGTCTCTGAAACGACTTCCATCACCGCCAAGGCAAAGCACAGCTTGTTGGCGATATAAGTCATCACGATCATCAGAAGGCTGGAAATGACTGCGCCTCTCTTGGTGAGCTTGCCTCCCAGAAGAGCGTAACCCTTGAGTGAGCAGACTGCCATAACCACGCCGGAGGCAACCGACACATACCCCAGCTTGCTGATCAGTACGATGCAAGCTACGCCGATCAGAGAGCCTAAGAACGCTCCTACCGTTCCGGCTACCACGTTATCACGGGGTTTTTCCTGTTCCCATTCCGGGTTCATATTGTTCCCTCTCTTTCTGTCATTGGCTATACCGGCCCAGGTCTTCCATTACGGAGACTTCGATGCCGCAGGTGGCTTCCATCTCTTTGAATACCGCCGTATATTCGCTGTCAACCTCCTCGGGCAGACAGGTCATCTCCTTGAAGAGATAGCACCCCTCCCGCTCCTGTGTTGCCACCAGCACCGTGACGCGGGTGCGACCTCCGTCGTAGTAGACCGTGAGGCGGCAGGCGTTGTTGCCTTCCTTGTTGTAGGCGTCCTGGAACAGCGTCTGCTCGTCATACTGCCGCCCCGCCGCTTTCAGGTCTTGATATACCTGCTCCACCACATCCATAGCGGTTCCCTCGCTGGGGACGACAGCGGCGGAAACCCGGAGGCCGTGAGCTTTGGTCATTATGGAGATGC
>Ga0224742_10058_pt1 | contig 23232 bp, 10 predicted proteins | sample LIM_E_Water_Neg_FD_161631 | JGI IMG/M metagenome (GOLD analysis project Ga0224742, IMG submission 161631) | Enriched cells from gastrointestinal tract of the lab mouse from Pacific Northwest National Laboratory (PNNL), Richland, Washington... | ecosystem: Host-associated > Mammals > Digestive...
AGCTTCCGCGGATGGCTTTGTCCAAGACCTCCAATGGCAAAAAATCACGGCTGAACTTTCATGTTCAGCCGCGCTTTACACTACCAAAAAATCTTGTCTTGATTTGTCTAAACAAAAATCAATCTGTTATGTCTGGTTTCGACGCTTCCGAAAGCGAGAGAACCGCTTCATTTTTTTTCATAAACAGCAGTCCAAATGAACCGGGGCCGCAGTTGCTGGCAATGGCGGAAGAAGCTTTCTGAATGTAGACTCTCTCAAACGCGCAGTACTGTTTTACCAGCTCCTGGATGTAGTGAACACTGTTTGAGTCCATTCCGGCATATGTGATAAATAAAATACGTTTGTCAATATTTCTTGTACTTGACAGCACTTTTCTGACATAACGTCTGGCGACATGAGAAAAACTTCCCATCTCCATACCGCCTACCACCATCCTGCTGTTTCTAAGCATAAGAATCGGATGGAGAAGAAGAGCGTCGCACAAAGTCTCTATCCGTTTTGATATCCTTCCTGACTGGCACATCATATGAGTGCTGTCTATGATAAAGGCAGATGAAATATAACGTCTCAGCTTTTTCACAGTTTTTATGATGTCTGACTTTGTGGCATGGTTTTCCGCCATATAGCCCGCATAGAGTACTGCCAGCCCCATACTGCTGGAGAGATGTCCGGAATCCAGCACCGTGACATTCTCAAATGACTTTGCCGCCTCAAGAGCGTTATTGTATCCCTGGCTGACCTGCTTTGCCATGGTAATATGGATTACATTCTGGGCTTCTGTCAGCTTCTCCGCGAAAAATTTCTCATAATCCTCCACATCCGGAGGCAGGGAATAGCCTTTCTTCCCTTCTCCCAGATGCAGCAGCAGTTCGTCTGCTTTCAGTTCCACTTCATCCAGAAAACGTCCCTCTTCCGTGCAGACATAATAAGGGCACACAGAGATACCAAACTCTTTTAAAAGGGATTCCGGGAGATCACAGACACTGTCCGTCGTGACCATAAGTGACCGCCTTTGTGTCTGCTCAAAAATCAATATATCCTTTCCGATCTCCGACTGACTGGCATCCTCACTGAGTTTTACCTGCTCCTTCGGCAGGATACTCAAAACAGCCGCTTCCAGCAGCGCGCCGCTGACCGGTTTCGCCAGATAGCCGCTGAATCCTTCTTTCCGGTACAGAAGCTGATTATCGCTTCCCGCGTTGGCGGTGAGAGCGATCACCGGCACATTTTGACACAAGCCGCCTGGCTGGGCGCGCAGCGCGTGGAGACACTGTATTCCATCCATCTCCGGCATCAAGTGATCCATCAGGATACCGTCATAATGCTGGGTCTGAGTCAGCCTCAGACATTCAGCGCCGCTTAAAGCTGTATCCAGATGAATTTTCGTGGCCGAAAGCAGTTTCTTCACCACCATTAGATTCATCTCATTGTCATCAACCACCAGCAGGTGGGCCTCCGGAGCCTCAAAGCTCTGCTTATATCGCTCTCCTTCGCGGGCTTTTATCCGAGAATCCAGAGTAAAAGTTCCCAGCTCTTTATCATCCACAATATCCTGCTCCAGCATGACAAGAAAGGTTGATCCCTTGGTATAGACGCTGTTGACGCTGATCTCTCCGCCCATCAGTTCCACCAGCTGTTGAACAATACTCAGGCCAAGTCCTGTTCCTTCGATGTGACGATTCCGTTCTTCGTTTACCCTCTTGAACGCGTTAAAAATATAGGGCATATTTTCTTTTTTTACTCCCTGCCCCGTGTCCTCCACAGAATACCAGACCCGCACCCGGTTAAGTCCTATCCGCTCGCACCGGACAGACAGGGTAATGGAACCTTCGCTGGTGTATTTGACCGCGTTGTTCAGCAGATTAATGAGAACCTGTTTGATGCGCACCTCATCGCCGCACAGCATACTGGGGATGGAAGAATCCACATGAAGCCGGAATTCCAGTCCTTTTTCCCTGGCTTTAATCCAGATCATGTTGACGATCTCGGAAAAAAGCGCTCCGGTCTCATAAGAAACATTTATAATATCCATCTTCTTGGATTTGATCTTGGATAAGTCCAGGATATCATTGATCAGTGTTAGCAGCATTTTGCTGGCACCCTGAATATTTCTCGCGTTCTCGGCCACGTCTTCCGGAATATCCCCCCGGAGAATAATTTCGTTTAATCCGATGATGGTGTTGATAGGAGTTCGAATCTCATGGCTCATGCTGGAGAAGAAATTATTCTCTGCCTTGTTCAGCTCCTCAATCTCCTTTTTCTGCTGTCTGGAAAGCTCATTTTCCTCTTCATAAAGCCTGGTCACGAACAAGAGCAGCACACTGGTCAGAATACCTACCAAAACCACAGATGTGGCGGAGCCAAAGAATGAATTACTCTGTGTATTCCCTGACACAAACTCAGGGAAATAAAAGGAAATGTAATAACAAAGCAGGGTCTCCGCCATACACAGCAGGAAAAAACCGGCCTTCCTTCTTCCCTCCAGAGTAATACTGATGTAAATGAAACACATTACAAACCACTCAGGCATTCCGCTATAAAACCCGCCCGCTGAGAAAAAACTTATGGGAAAGAGGATGAGGAGCAGTATGGTAATAATTGTGGCCCCCTCGTTGATGCATTCTTTTCGGATACTGAACTTAACAATCATTGATATACAGACAAGACTCACTGCCAGAATCAACAGATTTATAAGGCTCCTTCCCATAGGCAGAATGATAATCAGCGCCGCCATACAGATACCTGTGACTATTCGGAACATACGTTCTCGAAGACCGATTCTATGGTCAAAAATTATCTCAAACCACTTTTTCAACACCCCTTACTTCCTCCTGTCTTTTATGTATAACCCAATAATAACCTGGCAGACCTCGTCGTAGAGGCGCAGCAGTGAGGGGTGACTGTGTCGGATATAATCTATATTTCCATTTTTTCCGGCCTGCTCCAGCAGCCTGGCTTCTTCTGCCAGCCGTTCCGCCCCAATCGTCAGCGATGTGCTCTTTAACGCGTGGACCTTAACCGTATAATCCGCCCAGTTCCCGTTGTCGTACAGAGATACAAGCTCTGCTCTCTTATCCTCGGCCTGAGCCCAGAACATATCCAGCATCTCCATATAAAAATCATGTTCCCCGCAGCAGTAATCCAATCCCAGTCGCACATTAATTCCAATCTGGGAAAGAGACTCATAGATTCTGGCCTTCTCTTCTTCCGGAGAAATCTCTTCCTGTGCCACCGGTTCCTGAACAGTCTCTTCTGGTTCTGTTTTAACCTCCGTCTCCTCCTGAAAACTCTCTTTAAGTACGGTTTCTTCCGCGGGGATTTTTGGGGGTATCGCTTCCTCCTGGCCCGTCTTCTCGGGAACCGGCTCCCTGGCCTTATCCTCCTTCGGAAGTTTCTCTTCCGATGTCGGCTCATCTGCCATCACAGGCGCCTCATCATACTGAACCCTGTTTTTCGGCAGCACTTTGCGCAGCACCCGCTCCAAAACAGGCCGCTCAATGGGTTTGGGTATAAACTCTGTGAATCCCTCATTCCGGAACATTTCTCTCGCGCCGCTGATAGTGTTGGCGGTCAAAGCGATTACGGGAAGCTCTTCATACATTCCGTTCTTGAGCTCGCGGATCTGTTTCAAAGTCTCCACGCCGTCAAAACCCGGCATCATATGATCCAGGAAAATAATATCATAGGAAGTAACAGCGCACCGTTCTACTGCCTCTTTTCCGCTGAGGCAGGTATCTACCTGTATTCCATAGCTGCCCAGAACTCCCTTGGCAACCACAAGATTCATCTCTTCATCATCAACAGCAAGGACTTTGACTCCATTACAGGAAAATGGCCTGCGGCCCGCGGCCTGAGCCTCCCCAAACCCGTTTTCTTTTATCTCCCCATTTAACAGGTTCACCACAGAAAGAGCAAAAAACGGCTTGTGAATCACTAAAAGCCTGCTGCTCCTGTTGAGCATGAACTCCCGTTCCGCGATGACAACCACCTTGAATTTGTCGGCCAGCTCCTCATAATAAGATTTATTCTCCTCATACTCGGTCTGGGCGATGAATATATGCGTCAGATTGTAACTGTTTTGAAGCTTCAGGAGACCTTCGAAATTATGAGCCTGATACCCTTCGATACCAAGCCCTTCCATCATATGGAGAATCATATTGTCATAATATCTTCGGACCTCCTCGCTGTTGTATTTCTCCGGCCTGAAATAGCAAGCGATGCACAGCTGTTTTGGATTGGAAACCACTATGGCCGGTGTTTCATCCTCCACCCCCTGTGGGATGGTAATATGAACCTGAAGGCCCCGATTCTCTTTGCTGTCAAAATGAATAAACCCGCCCATGGCATGAAGAAGGCCCCTGGCAATGGGGAGCCCAAGTCCAAGTCCGCCCGTGAAGCGGCTGCTTCCGGAATCCGCCTGATAAAAATCATCACACATCTTGGTTATCTGCGAATCTGTCATTCCAATCCCGGTATCATAAACATCAATAATCAGATTGACTCCATAACTTTCCTTTCGATACTGAACGCAGACATAAATGCCGCCTTCCTCCGTAAACTTGATGGCATTCTCCAAGATAATCTTAAGAACATGGGAGATTTTCTCCGCGTCTCCGATCAGAAGCCCTGGTATATTCGGATCCAGGTCAAACACCATCTCCAGCTGACGTTTATTGCTCTGCATGGCAGTCATGGTAATGATATCATTGAGGAGGGAAACGATCATATATGGTTCTCTCGCCGGAACCAATGTGCCTTCCACGATCTCTGTATAGTCAAGCATATTGTTGATCTGATTGGACAGCCGCTTACCTGCCAGTTTTATGGATTCCATATCTGCCCGTATCTCATCGGAAATATCTTTTTCCAATATGACTTCGCTGATTCCAAAGACCATATTAATAGGTGTCCTGAGCTCATGAGACACGTTGGAGAGAAATTCGGCATTTTGACGCCCTGCCTTTTCCAACTGGACAAGAGTACTGTCAAACTTTTTCCTTGACTTTATGCGCCTGTTAATCCGGTATTTGGCAATGATCATAGCTCCCGCGACCACGGAAACTCCAAACCCCAGACGGATCACGTTCTCCACACCCATCTCAAAATGGATAGTATGAAGAAGAAAAAAATGATATAAAAGCACCAGAGCGTACAGAGAGAATGTCATATACAGCAGCCTGCCGCTATTGAACATGGAAAAAACAAGAATCAACAAACAGGCCATAGCAGGTATATCGAACAGAATGGCCTTATGTACCCCAAAAAAGAAAAAGCCAACCATCAGCAATCCGGCGCATAAATTTTCATAAAATGTTTCTGAACCAGCCCTTGTTATGTGCAGTATCCATACAATTGTATTGCCAATCAAAATAACCGGAACCATCCAGGCTTCCCAGGACATAGCTATCGTGAGCAATATCAACATTACACCTACAATCGTGACAATGCTGGCCAGAAGTAAATGTATACTAGTCTGCCCTTTTGCTCTCATTGCTCCTCAAGCCCCAGCGCGACCCGTTTCAGCAGTTCATCTGGAAAAAACGGTTTTTTCAGGTAATTAGTCGCCCCTAAACTAATGGCGGTCCGCACATCATCCTCGTATCCTGAAGCTGTCAGAAAGATAACAGGTATGTCTATGTCAGCCTCTTTCATACGCTTAAAAGTCTCCAGACCATCCATAATGGGCATGGCTATATCCAGAAGAATCAAATCGACTTTTTCATACTTGACCTTTTCAATGGCTTCCCTCCCGGATTCCGCGAGAAGCACATTATAAGACTTCTCCAGTATCATTCTGGTTCTTTTTAAATTCATCGTGTCGTCATCTACTACCAAAATACGTTTTCTCATATCTGCCTCCTAAATATATTTTGGGGACTATCTAACCCCCCTCACAGTGTTTATTTTAAATTATAATCTTAATAAAATCAAGTATGAGAATGGCACTATAATAAAGTAATCGCGCGAGTTTAGAGAGGACCAGCTGATTAGAGGACTATTCTGACAAATCTGTCTTTTTTTGTCAAACACAAAAGCTTTACTCCCCTGGCAGCAACAAATGGGCCATGGTTCCGCGGCCGTGTACATGGGGGTAGAACCCGGTAAAAAAACGCACCGGCTAGGGACACGCGGGATTCTGGCAGGCAGCATGACGAATTGTTGAATACTATTAAACATCCGCGAAATATTTCCAAATCCTGTCGAGTTTCTCTCCTTTTTGTGGTATAATAGGAATCGCGCTGACGCATGCGCGGGTCATCACCCTGACGGGTGGCGACATTATATAATACTATCACGATTATAAAAGGAGGTCTGCCCATGCATGATATCAATACTGTCCGGCCAGACAACAATGCTATTCCACCCCCAAGAGGATATGAGCTACAGGATACGCGAAATAGCATCCGCCATATCCAAAACCTGATCCGGGACCTAAATGGTCTCTATGACGAACTGCGCCCCCGGGTCGGCCAGCTGGACGCCGCTCTGTCTGACAATGTTTTTCTTTCCAGCCCTTTAAACAGCTTGTTTATAGATGAACTCGCGAAGATCGCCGCGCTTCAAAAAGAAATCCTGGAAAGATATCAGCAACTGGGCCTCGGCGCCCTGCCTGAGCATATAGCTTCCGCGGCGGATATCCTGGAAAAACAGGAAAAGCTTATGGCCCAAAAGGCGGTGTATATGGATTCCATCCGGTTCTTTATGACACTAAGCGCGAAAGATCCCGCGACACAGGCCTGCCTTGGCCAGCACAAAGAACAGCTGGCTCAGTACGACTTTTCACAGTCTTCCGCCGAGGAGTGTGAAAAGGTATTGGGAAAATATGTTCTCCTAAAAAAGGCTCTGGAAGAAACCGACCCCAAGGCCAAATTCGCTCTACTGATGCAGATGAACAACCTGTTCGAGCTGCAGATCATCTATGACATCAATATCGACGGGATCAGTCAAGCTGTCCCTGATTCCCCGGCAATGGTCTCCTCTTCGTCGCCAGACTCTCAGGCTCATGCTTATCCGGTCTCTGCTCCTGACTCAGAGCTTTCTCTCAGTTGTGACTCTGCCGGACAGTCTTCTAAAGACCCGGTCTCCGGTCCACAGTTCCCAGACATTTCCCGCGACACAGAGCCTGCTGCCGACAGTTGCTCTGACTCAGAGGATGAGGAAGTCTCCTGGGAAACACTTGGAATTGACGCTGTAGATGAAGTCACCGTCCATATCGACGACAGCAAACTAACCTGCCAGGAACCCGGCAAGACTAAAAAATTCGGTGCCAAGGATTTTAAAAACGATATGATCAAGGTCGGCTCTATCTCAAGCAGGCTCGCTCTGGTCTCATCCAAGAGATACGGCGGCGTAACGCCTGAGCTTTTGGGTTCCATCCTTGGCAGAGAAAAATTTATCCACTCCTCTGTCTGTGAAAAACTGACTCAGCTGGGATACCTGAACAAATATACCCTTTTAGGCTATGGACAGTTTTTCACGCTGTCTTCAAAAGGCCTCAAAGCCTTTAGAACCAAGGACTCAGCCAGTTATCTTGGATACCGCCAGCAGACAGACGACATATTGTCCCTGCTTGTTGAAAGCACTGCCAACTCCACGCTGGCCAGGATCATGATGTTCCACTCCTTTGCTCTGGCCCGGAGCCTGGACCCTGATTATAACTATGTAAAATATTCCGCCCATCTGAACGCAGACGGATATATTTTAATCCTTCCCCGGATTTTCCCGAAGAAATCCAACCTGGGATTTATCTGCCTGATCTCTGACAACCCGAAGGAGTTTGATTCCCTGAAAACCGCTGTCCTGGATCTGTTGGAGAAGATGGATATCATCGCTGTCACAGGGATGAACCAGCGGCACGCAAAGGCCCTGGCCTCCTGGCTTTACACCTGCCTTTCCCATGAGCTCTCGGGCAAACGGCTGTGTTATCTGGATTACGAGACGGAAATTTTCTATAATTACGACGACGATTCTATCGTCTCTTTTGAAGAGAGTCCTGACCATCCGGATTCCCAGGAAGAATCCGAGGTGAAAGCCGCTTCCGTCTCCTCCGGGGCAGAGGCCCCTGAGACGGTCCCATCCGCCCCATCCCCGGAGATAACAGACCAGACCACTCCCACCGCCGCCGCGGAACACGCTTTGGAAGCAGAGACCCCAAAGGCAGAATCCCCCAGCCCGGCTGGCCCCCGGAGCGCGGCAAATTCCCCCGCCCCTCTGTCAGCCCTCCCCAAAGCCCATTTCCAGGAAATGGTTTATAAGATGCTCTCAGACGGCAGGCACTACTGCGCCGCGGCCTACCTGCGGTCGCTTTCGGAAAAAGACCCTGAATACATTTTACATTACACACAATTGGCCTACGCCTTAAATGATCCCTTAGCTCAGTGTGTCTACAGCTCTCCCCGCGTTTTCCAGATCTATTACGGCAAAAGCGGGACAGACAATGACTATTACCTGCTGTCCGCTGTGCTCCGCAACTATTTTCTGGATCACTCCAGTTACGACTACAGCTTGCAGCAGCTTCAGGGTTCTATCGCGTCCGTAAGCCTTTTGGAGGATAACCAGAGCCTCAGCCAGGTTCTCTACACCCTCCAGACCTTCAAGTCCGATCACCACAGGGGCATGGACTTTTATGCCGATTACCGCCAGAAAAAGCGGGAAGCCTTTGAGAAAAATCTGACAGCTGTCCGCATGGAGGCCCGAGAGCTGTACGACAGCAACGCGGGAGGCATTATCAAGGAAAACGCTTCCCACCGCCGGGTGCTGGAGACGAAAAAGCTGATTTTCGCGAAGGACTCTGACCTTGTTGTGTGCCTTGAGGCTGTGAAGGACGACAACCGGGAATACCTGGACATCATCAAGGATTTCCTGAGCACCAGCTACATAAAGGACGGGGAGGCCATCAGGGCGGACAACATCGACCCGGCCAAGATTGACCAGGTCCTGGACACCAACTGGGAGCTGGCCGCCACCAATATGCGCCTTGTGAAAAGAACCTCCGACCTTATGAGCAGCCTGCGGATGAATCTCTTTAAGCTGGTGAAAAAAGTGGTGGTGGTCCTCTGCGGCTATGTGTCTGCCCTGGAGGAGAATTCCGTTGATGAAAATGACCCAGGCTTTATTGACTATAGACGCACCAGAAATACCCTTTTGAAGAACATCAGCGCCGCGGTCTCGTCTCTCAAAAACAGCGGGCCTGACACCTCAAAAGACCAGGCCGGGCGGTCTGTCCTCCAGGCCACCCTCACAGAGCTTGCCAGCCGCCTGGAGGGAAGCTATGAGGAGGACTCCAGCCTGTATTTTTACCTGGGGTTCTTAAAAAACGACAAGGTCTTGTTGGATGACGACTATCTTCCGGTTCTTGACGATGTCAACGAGATCCCGGAGCTGTCCGTCCTCTCCCGGATCGAGGACCATTTTACATCGCCGGAAAAAAGCCTGGAGGACAGGCTTGTGGAGATTTTTAACGGCGGGGACGACTACGGCTGCGCTGCCCTTATTTTGCGGTATCTGAAAAAATATTCCGCAGGAGTAAAAAATAAGGAGCTGCTGAACAGCAGCATCGAAAACGCGGTCCTCTATCCCAGGAAAGACCTGGAAAACAAACGGAAGGAATTTATCGAAGACCTGGAGCTGGCCCAGAGCTACGGCCAGATCGACAACACGGCGGAGGACCGGAAAGAGGCCCTGATCCAGATCATGGATTCCTGGTACACCTGGGCCATGGACACGGACAATTACGGATTTTTCTACAAGATCCTGGCGGCTATCCGTCAGAAGATCAAGGAGGACGCCCAGGTCCGGGGCGTGGAGCTCATGGCCAGCCTGACGTCCTATGAGAAGGAGAACCCTCACTGGCGGGATCATAAGACTATCCAGGATGCGGTAACCCAGATACAGGCCAGGATCCACTCCCAAAACTACGCCGCGGCCGAGGACCTGCTGAACCGCCTGGCCGCCAATGACTTAGAGTCTGACACCAACTTCATTCAGCAGGACTATCTGGAGGAATTTCTGCGGGAATACCCCCTAAACTCCAGCCAGGCGGGAACCGCCCGCTCCACTCTCCAGTCCCGTCTTTTGAAAGGACAGCACAACAAGGACACCAAAGGGGCCGGACGCCTGATCGAGAACTGGCCCAAAGGCAACGGCGCACCCCCGTCCAGGATCCGTGACCTGCTTCTGACCCTTGGCTTTGCCGTAGAAGAGGTGACCCCCCACGCGCCGATCCAGGGAAAGGACCACTACCAGGTAACGCTCAAGCGTCCCGCCAACGGGCGGAAGAGCAATTACAAGCACCCCATTTCTGTCTTCGGCTCAGAGGCAGAGGAAAAAGGGTTTCGGGTGGTGAATATTTTCGGGAAAATGGATGCCGGACGTCTCATCGACACCTTTAAAGAGATCGGCACCGCGAAAAATACGCTGATCCTCTTAGACCACACCCTGACCCTGCCGGACAGAAGGGAACTGGCAAGGAAGACCAAAACCGAGTTTGCCAGCAAGACATTCCTGGTCGTCGACCGAGTGGTCCTGGTCTATCTGGCCAACCACTACTCGGAGACCGCGGTCAACCGGATGCTCATGGCCGTGACCATCCCATTTTCCGCCTGCCAGCCCTATGTCTCCGACTCCGCCAAGCTCATGCCCCCTGAGATCTTTATGGGAAGGAAACATGAACTGGAAAAGATCGAGTCCGCCTCCGGAGTAAACATCGTCTACGGCGGACGGCAGCTGGGCAAGTCCGCTCTCCTGCGCATGGCCCAGAAGGACATCAACATGAATGAAAACAGGGACCGGGCCATCCTGATCGACTTAAAGGGCTTAGACTACCGGGCCGCGGCCAGAAGGATCTCAGGAGCCCTGTACGACGAGGGAATCTTAAAAACCGAACACATTACAGAGGACTGGGACCAGCTGTCCCGGGATATCAAAAACCGGCTGCGGGACACCTCCGGCCCTGACCACATCCCCTATCTCCTTCTTTTGATGGATGAGGCTGACGTGTTTATCGAGAGCTGCGAGGCAGTGGACTACATGCCATTTGACGCTCTCAAGGATATCCAGGGCGTGGGACCCGGACGATTTAAATTCGTGGTTGCCGGACTGCGGGACATTGTCCGTTTTAAGAAAAATATCGCTCTGAGCAACAACAGTGTTCTCACCCACTTAAGTTCCCTGACCGTGACCCCGTTTAAGTCCACAGAGGCCAGAGAACTGCTGGAGGTTCCCCTGTCCTACTTAGGTTTCCGGTTCCCCGATGACAGCAAGACCCAGATGCTGATCTCCACCATCTTCGGCACCACAAACTATTTTCCAGGTCTTCTCCAGCTGTACTGCGCGAAGCTTGTGGAGGCCATGGGACGGGATTACGCGGGCTACTCGGAGACCGAGACGCCGCCCTACATTGTCAGGGAGGAGCACATCAAGAAGGCCCTCTCCGACAAGACCCTGGAAGAACAGATCAGGGAAAAGTTTTTCATTACCCTGAAATACGGCGACGATGATTACTACTATCTCATCGCCCTTCTCACCGCGTTTCATTATCACAACAGCAAAGGCCAGAACGGATGCGGCGCCCAGGATATCCTCTCCACTGCCTCCGGCTACGGGATCTCCAGGATCTCCTCCCTCTCCAGGGAGAAGGTCGCGGCGCTTATGGAGGAGATGCGGGAATTGAATGTGCTCCAGCACGCGGGCCATGGACGCTACCGGTTTGCCAGACACAATTTCTGTCAGATGATGGGGAGCGTGCAGGACATCGACGACGAGATTCTGGACTATGCCATCCGTCAGGAGGATTAAACTATGGAACAGATCTGGTGGAAACAGATAACCAAAGCAAAGCACTTTATTGACATGGTCACAGATGCCATACTGGACAACAAAAGCGTCATTCTAAGTATGCCGGCCTTTGTCCCCTGGCATGAGACCATGTATGAGATGATCGCGGAGATCCTGAACGGTGAGAACTCCCTGAACCGGCTGATCTCCATTGACTGTCCTACAGGCGATGTGGGGCAGTACCTTCTGGACAATTACTGCAAAAAAGAAAAAAGGGCATCCTACCGGTACGGGATGTCCTATGCCTCCTTCCTGGCCAAAAGCGAGGATATTGTTTTAAACTCCTCTTACATCTGGGTAAAGGCGGTCTCGGGACAGAAGCTGGAAGAGTGGAGCCGTTTTATCGCGGAGTACAACAAAAATGTCCCCTCCCACATGTCTCCCGCTGTCTTTATACTGGAGATCCAGGACAGCGCCAGAAAGCCAAAGGCCGTGAGAGGGGTCCGGCACATCAGCTTTTCCGACACCATTGACGCTTACGACAAGTTTACCTTCTGCGCCCTGGCCAGTACGGATATCGCCATCCGGTCCTCCCTGCGGCCCTATCTCGCGGAGATGGTATCCACCATCTGCAGCGACGATATCGAACTGTGCGCTCAGTGTATCCGCTGGGGTCAGGCATTTCTCCGGAACCCGGCAGATGTCTTGTCTTCCATTATTGACAAGGAGTGCCACAGCGACTTCTCACCCTTTGTCATGGACCTGGATAAAAGCCGGATAGACAGCCTGATATGGGAGTGCCAGATCAAACTGATCTTCCCGGTCATTGAGAAATACCGGAGCCGCTTTGTAAGCCAGCACCAAAAAGAGATCTCCGCCGCCCTCCCTATCGACAACGCCTTTGGGGATGTGATCACCAGTCCTCAGGATGTGGAGCTGGGACATCTTGTCCAGCTGGTGGGCATGGGACGGATCTCACTGACTCCCCGGGGATACCAGGAGCTTGACCTGTTCCGGAAAGCCCGGAACGACCTGGCCCACTTAACGCCCCTGGAATATGAAGCGGTGGAAGACATATTGGGGTAGAAACGAGGAGAAAGGCGAGAAATTATGTCGAAAGAATATAAGGCAAAAAATTCAATCATAAGTTTCGTGGCATTGGCTTTCTTAATGTATTTTATTGTTTTTCCTATAGTAATGCTGATGATCTCCGATATATTCGGCTCCATGAATGACCTGATCACCAACTTAATTGATCTGATGCCATTTGGCGGTTTTTGGTACCTGATCGCTGTCAAAATTGTTTCTGGTGTTTTGAGCCCCATCCACACCATAAATAATCTCGGCCAGGCTGTCTCTTTTTATTACATTTTAAGTGAACTGATGAAAGCCATGATCTCCTCCATCATTTTTGAGGCCATGAAGCTTTTAACAGACATTACCATGGGCCTTAAGGGGTCCAAAGGGATCTGGAATAAAGCGAAGCTCTGGCTTATGTATTTGGTAAACGGGCTGGTCTCCGCATACCTGGCTCCCTTTCTTATTACATATATCCTTTCCCAACTGGGCGGGTACAACAGCCTGGCGGCAAGACTTTTTACCATAGTTCCAGTGGGGATCATCGTGATCGGCGGAATCCTCTTTTTTAAGGTCACGTCAACGGCTGCTTCTTATACCATCGGCAAGTCAATTGTCTATGTCTGCGCGAAGTTCTTTTGCTTGAATATGATGCAGCTGTTTGCCACCTATATCCTCGCGTTTGTTGTATTAATCGCCGCTGATATGGGGGCTTTTCAGCTTGTAAGCGGGGGAATGGTGGCTTTATTTTTAATCGCTATCCTACTATGCTCCATTGATGCCATGTTGGATTCCGGTCTTCACTGACGGGGCCCGCCCTGAGGGACAAACAGGAGGATTTTGATCCCCTCATCAAAATCCTCCCTGCCCATAACTCTGACTTAAAAATTCACTTTCATGCCATCGTAAGCGGCGATCATCCCCCGCTCCCCGGCAAACCGCTCCAGTTCCCTGTGGGTCATTCCTCCGTTATGAGAAAAATGATTAATCACTTTCACTGTATCTCTATGAACACACCCTTTTTCCTCCAAGAGCCGTATAAGCTCCACGTCATCTCCAAGGCCCATATGATAGCCATTGGTCTTTTGCTGTCCCATGGTGGCATCCATGGAAACCAGATCATACTTGTAGCTGAATATGCGCTCCCATGCCTCCTCGCTGAGGTTCAGTCCCGTATCATGGCCGTACAGCAGGCATTTTCCCTCTTTCTCAATAATATAGATCAGGCAGGTCTCCCTCTTATCATGGTCCGCGGGCACAGGGATGATGTGATAACCCTGGGCCTCAAAATCACCAAACGGCTCCAGGCGGATAAACTTTACACTGTCATCCAGAGGATGAACCTTAAACCGGTCAATGAGCACCGCGTCATAAAACGCCTTCTCCACCGCCTCATTGCCATACACATGAAGCATTCCCTCCGCGTTGTGGCCGAAATGCTCATGGCGGTGAATCAGCTCCACCGGAAAAAAGTGATCCATGTGGGAGTGTGTGATCAGCAGGTGCTGGATCTGTCCCAGATTTAAGGAATATTTAAGCGCGTGTGTATAGGTGTCCGGAGGAAAATCAATGAGAAGCTTTCCGTCAACAATGGACTGGGTCCTGGTCCGAAGCTCCTTCCCCCCTTCCCGCCGCGCGCGGCGGCAGATCGCGCAGTCACAGAAAAGAGCAGGCCACCCTTCCGCTGCCGCTGTTCCCAAGTACTGAATCTCCATAATACCTCCATTTCTTTCATCGTTCCAAAGCTTCCGGGTTCCGACCCCCGAAACCGTCTTGCGGATGGGCCTGAACCCGGGCTGCCTATGAAGTAGTCAAAATCTTATCCAGCTGCTTCACTTCTCCTGTCTTCACCAGCTCCACATGGTTGGGCGCGGGCACAAGCACTGCCGTGGTCAGATCATAACCAGCTCCCCGAATCCCGTCCATATCAAACTCCAGAAGGCGGTCTCCCGCTTTCACCTTATCACCTGACTGTTTTAACGGTGTAAAATACTTTCCGTTTAACTCTACCGTATTGACGCCCACATGAATCAGGATCTCCACACCATCATCGCTCACAAGGCCAATGGCGTGCTTTGTATCAAAGAACATGGATATCTGTCCGTCAAAAGGCGCGACCACCTCTCCCTTTACCGGGATAATGCCAACACCTTCCCCCACGACTCCTGCCGCGAACGTAGGATCCTGAATCTCTGTATGAGGAATGGCCTTTCCCTCAACCGGCGCGTAGATACACCCTGGTTCTGTCTCAATTCCCGCGGCAGGTTTTTCCTCTGCTGCCGGTGCCGGTTTACCTGCCTTACCTTCACCTTCCTTCTGTCCAAGAACCTTTCCCAGCATCATGGTGGCCGCGAAAGCACTCGCGATCGCGACTGCCATGGAAACCATAAACTGTGCCATACAGTCAGGCCGGATACAGATCACGCCGATAACGCCGCAGGGCCCCTGAGAAACAGACAGAACATGCATGATGGTCGCGTAAGCGGCACCCACACCGCCGCCGATCAACGCCCCATAGAAGGGATACCGCAGCTTCAGGTTAACACCAAAGATGGCTGGCTCCGTAATGCCAAGCATGGAAGAAATACCGGAGGCAGATGCCATGCTTCTCATCTTGGGGTCATTCTTTGATCTGCACATTACAGCCAGAGCGGCAGCGCCCTGGGCACAGTTAGCCGCGGCCACAACCGCGAATGTAGGGGAACCGCCCAGTGTTCCGATATTGGCAAGGATCTGTGTCTCCGCTGTCACCAAACTGTGGTGCATACCCGTAATAACCAGAAGGGGATAGGTAACCCCGTAGATCAAACCTCCAACAGCTCCCAGGTCAAAGAACAGCCACATCACCCCGTTGGTCATCACATCGCCCACGCCCCTCATAACCGGACCGATGAACAAAAATGTCAGCGCGCCTGCCAGGAGAACCGATAAAAGCGGGGTTACAATGTTATCCAGCATGGCGGGAACCACTTTCCTCAGTCTCTTCTCAATCACTGCCAGGCAGAATGAAGAAGCGATAACGGGCAGAACCGTTCCCTGATATCCCACCTTGGCCACAGACAGTCCAAACATGTGCCAGTAAGGAACCGTCCCGTCCAAAAGGGCCTGGCCATAGCCATATCCGTTCATCAGATCCGGGTGAATCATGATCGCGCCGATGACTGCGCCGAGAATAGGCGTTGCCCCAAAAATCTTAGCGGCTGAAAAACCGATCAGCACCGGCAGAAAGGTAAATCCCGCGTTAGAAAACAGATTCACCATTTCCGCGAAATCCTTGATAGCCGGAACCGCTTCCACCAGCGACTTCCCCGGAATAAACATCCCCTGGGCTGTCAGGATATTGTTGATACCCATCAAAAGACCAGATGCCACAAGGGCCGGCAAAATGGGGACAAACACATCGGCAAGGGTCTTTAACAGCTTCTGGACCGGATTCATCTTCTTTGCCGCCTGCTGCTTTAACTCCTCCTTGGTCATCTCCGTAATATGAGCTATTTTTATAAATTCCGCATATACCTTGTTGACAATTCCGGTTCCCAAAATGATCTGGAACTGTCCGCCGTTGTTAAAATTCCCTTTCACGAGATCAATCCGCTCCAGGGCATCCAGATCAATCTTAGAATCATCCTTTAAAACAAGTCTCAGCCTGGTGGCGCAGTGGGCCGCGCTGACAATATTGGTCTCCCCGCCTACACAGTTTAAAATTTCCCGCGCCGCTTTTAAGTAATTCTCTTCCACGTTTTTCCTCCTCCTTAATGTTTGTCAGTATTTCATTGAAGATCATACTTCACAACATTTATCCCCGCTGTTCCGTCACAATCAAACACAATCCCGTCCGCTTCAAGGGGCGTATAAAACAGGGACGACATCACCTTCTCCCCGTCATTGGCAAATACCTCCACAGAATACTTATCCAGCAGGACCCTGAGCTTTAATACCTCCCCGCCATTGTCTCCCGCCATGGGGGCAATCTCCATCTTCCGGCGGCAGACCACATCCCTGTCGATTCCCGAATGGGTTCTGTCTATGGTGAGACACCTTTTTTTGCGGCTGTACTGCAGGAATGTCTCGTAGTCGTCATTTTTCCCAAACTCAATTCGGAAATGGTCGAATTCAAATTCCGTGATCTCCACCAGAAGTTCCAGAACCCTGCCCCGGATATTCTCCAATACAGTGGAACCTGTTATGGTCAGATTCTCATATTGAACCATATCCTTTCGGTATGCTTCCAGCTCCCTGACAGGCCTCTGATAAATCCGCCCCCGCTCCAGTGTCAGCTCTCTGGGAACCGTCATCATACCGGACCACTGGAAATCAGCTGGCGTAATATTGGCGTCCCAGGACTGCATCCAGCCGACGAGGATCCGGCGTCCATCCTGGGCCAGCAAAGTCTGGGAAGCATAAAAATCAAGGCCGTAGTCGGCAGACGTCACTTTCTCCCGTTTAAATTCATGGGATTCTTTATCATACTGTCCATAGATAAAAATAGAGTTATTGCCATTGTGGAATTCCAGCCCCTCGGCCCGCATATCCTGGGGCGAAACCACAAGGATCTGCTTATCTCCAAGGGCGAAAAAGTCCGGACACTCCCACATCTTTCCGTATCGGTTGCCGCTCTGGTCCAGAACCGTCACATACTCCCATCGCTCCAGATCCTCAGAACGGTACAGCAATATCTGCCCGCTTCCATCCTCTGCCCGGCTTCCCACTACCAGGTAATATCCATCCTCCTCTTTCCAGACCTTGGGATCCCTAAAATCCTCCAGGCTGCTTCCCTCCGGGGTGGTCTCCCCTGTGATCACAGGATTCTCCTTGTGTTTTACATAATCAACACCATCTCCCTTTGCCATGCACTGCACCTGCCTGTAATAATGGAATCCATCATCCAAATACCGGTCCATGACTCCTGTATAAATCAGCACATGCTCTCCATCCACCTCGATGGCGCTTCCAGAATAACATCCCCCCTCATCATAGGATTCATCCGGAGCCATCGCGGCGGGAAGATACTCCCACCTGATCAAATCTTTGCTCGTACAATGCCCCCAATGCATGGGCCCCCATTTCTTACTAAATGGGTGATATTGGAAAAACAGATGGTACTGACCCTGGAATACAGAAAATCCATTGGGATCATTGATCCAGCCTGTGGGGGATGACATATGAAAAACCGGCCGTTCTTCCTTTGGAATATCGTGGATCTGCATCTTCTCCATTCTCCGGACCTTTAAAAGTTGCCCGCTTATTGGTTTTGCCATGCTCTTTCCTCCGTCTAAAACCAGTAACTTTACCAGTAAAGCAACCGGTTACTTTATGTTCCTATCATATCACTCTCCCCAATACTTGTCAATGCCGTATTTTTGTTTCAGCATAACTCATAAAAATACAGGTCTTTTCTGTGCAAACATTACAAAACCCGTAACATTACCGGTTACTCTTACATTTTTTTTCCTTTTGTGATAAACTGATATGAAAATCAATCACAGCAAAGGAATCAAGGAACTATGGGAAAAAAGAACGTAACCTTTGACGATATCGCGAAATACACCAATTTCTCCAAGACCACAATTTCCAGGTATTTCAACAACCCGGACTCCCTGACCCTGGAGAACCAGCAGATCATCGCCGATGCCCTGGAAGCGCTGAATTATAAGGAAAATAAAGTGGCCAGGATCCTGGCCAACGGAAAAACCGAATTTGTGGGAATCATTATCCCGGATCTGTACATGCATTACTATGCCCAGATGCTGTCAGAGATCCTGGCCACCTACGAAAAATTCGGCTACAAGTTCCTGGTGTTTGAGGGAAATAAAGATAAAACCATTGAACGGCAGTATATCCAGGAACTGCTGGCCTACAAGATCGAGGGCCTCATTGTTTTGAGCCACACCATCACCTCAGAAGAGCTGGCCTCCTACAACATCCCCGTTGTCACCATTGAGCGGGAAGACCTGTTTACCTGCAGTGTCAATACGGACAATTACATGGGAGGCGTCCAGGCCACCAGTCTGCTGCGCAAAAACAACTGTGATATCCTGTTTCATCTCAACCAGAAGGTAACCGAGACCACCCCCGGCTATGGGAGGATCAAGGGATTCCTGGACACCTGCCGGGAACATAACTGGCCTCACAGGCTCATCCTGGACTCTTTCGGCAAAACCTATGAAGAAAACCAAAAACGTTTTAAAGTAATCTTTGAAGAGCTGGAAGCAGATTATAAAGGCAAAAAGAAAGGGATTTTCGTCTCCAATGACACCCACGCCAATATCCTCTTAAACCTGATCATACGCAAACACGGCGAGCTTCCTGATGAATACCGGATCGTGGGCTTTGACGATTCTCCCATCGCCAGTTCCGCCATTATTCCCATCAGCACGGTGGGGCAGCAGATCGGAACCATCGCGTACCAGGCCATGGAGCTTCTGGTCGCGCAGATGAATGAACGGAAAAAGAGAAGACCGGTTCCTTTGAAGGAACCGGTCCACCAGGTAGTGACTCCTATTCTGAAACGCCGGGAGACAACAGACTGAGTTATTTCGTCTTAGCCTTCCCCCGTATAACCTGATTCAGGGTCCGGTACAGTTTATCCACCTCCACGGGCTTTGACAGATGGCCGTTCATTCCACATTCCACGGATTTCTTTAAGTCATCATCAAAGGCATTGGCGGACATGGCCACAATGGGTATGGAGCGGCAGTCTTCTCTGTCCATGCTCCGGATGGCTCTGGTCGCGTCCAGGCCGTTCATGACAGGCATCATGATATCCATCAGGATCACATCATAGGTTCCCGGCTCTGTGGTCTTGATACGCTCCACTGCCTGGGCTCCGTCGTACACGCAGTCCACCTGGAAATCCCGAACTTCCAGAAGGCTCTGGGCGATCTCAGCGTTAAGTTCATTGTCCTCCACCACCAGCACATGGAGCCCCGCGAATGAGATCTCCTCCTCTTTTGCCTCCTTCTCCTCGCTCTGGCCAAAGCTTAAGGGGATGGCAAAGCTGAATGTGCTGCCCTCCCCAAGACGGCTGTGCAGCTGGATATTGCTTCCCATCATCTGCACCAGACGGTTGCTGATGGAAAGTCCCAGACCGGTTCCCTGATGCTTTGCCGGGTTTGTGCCCGAGGACTGCTCAAAGGACCGGAATACCCTCTCCTGATCCTCTTTGGCAATACCGATTCCCGTATCCTGAACGGCGAAATAGACTCGGGTTCCCTGGTCTTCCAGGTCCATCTCATGTACGGTGAGGGTGATTCTTCCGTTGTCAGGGGTGAACTTTACGGCATTTCCCAGAAGATTAATGAGAACCTGGCTGATTCTCATACTGTCCGCGTAATACCACTGATGAGTCAGCTGGATATCCCTGACAAAGTCAATATTCTTCGCGGTGATCTGAGGGGCTATGAGCTCTTTAATGGTATCCAGCTTCTCAGGCATGTGGAAATTGACGGCCTCCAGCCTCATCTTGCCGCTTTCGATCTTGGACATGTCAAGGATATCGTTGATCAGCCCCAGCAGATAGTTTGAGGAGGATTGGATCTTCTGGAGACAATCCATGATCCTCTCCTCACTCTGGTCCGGCTGCAGGGCAATGGCCGTCATACCGATGATCCCGTTCATGGGAGTGCGGATCTCGTGGCTCATGCGGGACAAAAATTCCGACTTCGCCTTGCTGGCAATGTCGTGCTGCTGCTGGTTCAGCTGGGTCTGAACCACCCTTCCCAGCTCCGCGAGATTCTGATATTCCTCCGAATCCTCCGCAAGCCGAGGGTCTATGTCCAGGATACAGATATTTCCCATGTAGCTTCCATTGTCATACATGGGAAGAGCCACCCCCTGCTGCCCCTCCTCAATGCTCAGGAAGCACCGGATCACGCTGTCCTGGCTGTCTTCCCGGGAAAAATAGCGGACTTCCGTCTCTCCCAGCCAGCGATGGAACCTGTCCTTGTCCTCCTCCCTGTATTTCCTTACATTTTCGGCAGCAGGCTCTTTGTCCCTGTGCCATTGATAGTTCAGGTAATTGGAGTTAAAATCCGCCCTGAGAACCGTCACCAGCACGCCGCTGGCCTTATAGTATCTGCCGATTTTGCGGATCATCAGCATCATCTGGGCCGGAAAATCAACACCCTTGCCAAACAAGTTTAATGCCACGGAAATCAGGCTCACATCCTCGCTGTAATCCAGGGTGTTGATCTCTCTTCCCTGAAGTTCAGGCAGTTTTTCCCGCTTTGCCCCGGGGAGATCCTCATAAAACATATAGGACTTAGAGGCGCTGCCCGACGCCGCCAGGATCCGGGCCAGCCTTGCCATACGGATCAGCCGCTCCACTGTATCGCCTTCATCTCCCCGGGCCAGCCCCGCTGCCATATGCACGCCAAACATGTCTGAATCGAAATTTTTCTCAATCTTGTTCAGAAAATCTTCCGTAAAGCCTGCCGCCCGCTCCTTCGACCAGCCCCCTATCCACATGACAAACTCAGCCCCATTAAGGCGGAATGCCGCTGTCTGCTGCCCCGTACTCTCTGTCAGTTTCTGACAGCTGATCCGGATCAGATTGCCAACCTCCTCCAGGACCATGTCTCCAAACACGATTCCGTTCTTCTCATTGGTCTCTTTCAGCTGATCCAGACAAAAAACGATCATAACTCCCTTGTGGCCAGTCATACGGCACTGCCCCACAAGCTCCATCCCCGCGCTGAACGCGTACAGACCCGTAAGGCTGTCGGTCATGTTCTTTTTCCGCTGTCTTGCCTCTTTTTCCTTCTGTTCCTGGATATCCCGGATGCTCCCCACCAGCTTCCTCCGCCGTCCGTCGATGTCGTATACAGTCTGTCCCGACAGGGCTACCCACGCGAACTCTGTATCCTTGGGCCACCTCAGCCGGAACTCCACAGACCTTCTGTCCTCCGTGCTGTTCATGGCCTCCATAACTTCCCGGCGGTCCTCTTCATAGATAAAATCAGGATCGATAAAACCGCCGCCAAACTCCTGGCACTTCCACTGGCCGCTCATGGTCTCGTGATTGACAATATCCAGCACGCGGCTGTCAAAATCATAGGAGAAAAAGATATCCTTTGAAGATTCCAGGGCCACTTTGTACCGTTCTTTTTCCTCCAGAAGGATATTTTCCGCCTCCTTCTGCCGGTCGGTCAGATCCTTGACCACGTCGTACAGCGCGTCGATCTCCAGAATGTTGGATGGCTTAAATTCCTCAAGCCCTTCCTTTCCCCTGCTGATACACCGCATAAGGCGCTGGACCGGGCTGGTCAGATGACGCACCAGAATATAAATCCCCATGACGCCAAAGCCCAGGCCCACCAAAACAGAGGCCACGATCCAGATATAGAGCCGGTGGCTCATGCCGAACAAGTCTTCTTCCGTATCCAGCCCCAAAAGCGCCCACTCGGTATTCTCATAGGGAGCGTTGTTGCTGTAGATCCTTAAGGGGCAGACCACAGCGTAGATCCCCTGTTTATTCATCTGAATATCTTCTACCAGGAAAAGATCGTCATAGCTGGTGTCCGCCAGCCAAAAACTGTCCCCCGCGGAGCGGACCAGATTATAGAGAACCCCCTTGCCCACCATGGGGCTGTACCTGCCGTCACTGTGCCGGACTGCCAGCATATATCCTGACTGCTGGGATTCATTCAGTTCTGTCACCGGAAAATAATCATTCAGGCTCCTGCTGGAGATCTCCACCCCCAGCACGCCGTACACCTTCCCATCAAGCCTCAGGGGAATGGAGTATGTGATCATCTCATAGGAGTCCGCGGTGCCTTTCTCCAAATGAAACGGCATGGACCAGTAGCCCAGATCCGCGGCAGACGCATCCGGATAGTCTTCTCCGGCCCTCCACGGCTCATAAAAAAAGTTATCAAAAGAATCCCTTCCATGGCCTGACATGTGAAAACGGGTTGTCCAGGAGGTATCCAGGGGTATATTCCACTCCCTGGACAGATTCTTGCTCCCCCTCTCCAGCAGAAGGTCCGTGTAAGTGACCGGATTGGTGGTGGGATCCGAATCCCTGATAAAAAATCCCTCGAATTCCCCGGCCTCCTCCCTGTCAGCCCCTGTGATGACCACAAAAATACCTGTGCTGAAGTTATTCTGAAGGATTTCAACGCATTCCGGAAAAACCTCCTCCAGAAACTGGTTCTTCAGCTCACTGGATTCCAGAAACCCCTCCACTCCCTGGTTCTCATCCTCCAAAAACTGTTCCAGGAGCCGGTTCATAACCACCTCCTGCTCACAGACGGACGCCCACCGCTGATTCATGTCATTCTGCAGAATCACCATCCTGTTTTCCACCAGACGGCTCATCATGCCGCTTGAATACTCTTCAAGCATCCTGGTGGTTCTTCTGACCACTAATGTGCCGATGGT
>Ga0224742_10060_pt1 | contig 22944 bp, 18 predicted proteins | sample LIM_E_Water_Neg_FD_161631 | JGI IMG/M metagenome (GOLD analysis project Ga0224742, IMG submission 161631) | Enriched cells from gastrointestinal tract of the lab mouse from Pacific Northwest National Laboratory (PNNL), Richland, Washington... | ecosystem: Host-associated > Mammals > Digestive...
CACGTCTTTGGGGCAGGCTTATAAAAATATCAGGAGTAACGATCTGCTCTGTGAAAGGAGCAGATATATTTTTAAATTAATACATACCGACGTTCGGTATAAAAGGAAGTATGAAATATAAGACATGTAACAATAACGGCAGTGGCATTTGGCCTGGCGGCAAATTTATGCACCGGCTGCTGGCAGGCGGAATTGAAAGGATGGAGGTTTAAATGAACAAATTATTTTCAAAAGATTTCACACTTGTGGTCATCGGACAGATTATTTCCCTGTTCGGGAATGCGGGAGTGCGGTTTGCACTGCCCCTGTACCTGCTTAATGAGACGGGGTCTTCTGCCATTTATGGGACGGTCACGGCCTGCGCGTTTATTCCCACTATTCTGCTGGCTCCTGTAGGCGGCATTGTTGCAGACAGGGTAAATAAGCGGAACATCATGGTGGTTCTGGACTTTTTTACAGCGGCGGTGATTATCATTTTTTCCCTGCTTATGGGAAATTTAAATCTGGTGGTTCTGATGGCAGTTACACTGATGATTCTGTACGGCATTGCAGGGGCATACCAGCCCGCGGTGCAGGCAAGTATTCCGGCATTGGTGAGTCCGGCACATATTATGGAGGCCAATTCTATCATCAATGCCATAAGCTCTTTTGCTTCCCTGCTGGGGCCTGTTCTGGGCGGGATTTTATACAGTGCTTATGGAATAGTGCCTGTGCTTTGGGGCTGTACCGTGTGTTTCTTTTTGTCTGCGGTTATGGAGCTTTTCATTAAAATCCCTTTTTCCAGACCGGAGAGCGGAGGCAGTGTCTGGGAAATTGTAAAAGAAGATTTCGGCCAGAGCATCCGGTTTATCCGGAAGGAAAAGCCTGCCATAGGGAAGGGCCTGCTGGTGGTGTGCGGAATGAATTTGTTTCTGTCGGCTATGATTATCGTGGGTCTGCCCTATATGGTAACAGAGGTTTTGCAGTTAGAGGCAGGACTGGCAAATAAACTGTATGGATTTGCACAGGGGGCACTGGCCGCCGGAGGGCTGGCCGGAGGCATCAGCGCAGGTATTTTTGCAAAAAAACTTTCCGTGCAGAATGCGGGAAAACTAATTATAGCAGGGGCTGGATTTGTGTTCCCTATTGGAATATCACAGATGGTTTTCAGTTCGGGGATGGTAAACTATATGGTTCTGACTGTGTGCTGCTTTTTCATCATGTTATTTTCAACGGTATTTTCGGTACAGATGATGGCTTTTGTCCAGACGCAGACGCCTGCAAATCTCGTGGGAAAAGTGATAGCCGTCATGCTTACTGTGAGCATGTGTGCGCAGCCTTTGGGCAATGCCATGTATGGTGTGCTGTTTGAAATCTGCAAAGGGTATGAACCTGCAGTGGTACTGTTTGCAGGGGCCGCTTCACTGGTAATTGCAGTCAGCACCAGACAAATATTTGAAAGACTTACGCCGGAAACACTGTAAATGCCGCCTTTACGCCCTGCAAAATGTCTGGTAAAATAATGATGCAGCAAGCGCCGTCATGGTTAGCGGCCAAACTGCCATAGTAAGAAAATAGGATAGACGGTTTTGCACCAAAACGAGGTGTGATGGCGCGATTCAGACAATTACGTCATTAAGTTTAGACAAAAGTTTTAGGGAATGGTAAGGATTGGCAGAAACACATGAAAATGCTTATCTCACCAGCCAAGAAAATGAATGTGGACACGGACACTTATGAAACAGGCGGCCTGCCGGAGTTTATAGAGGATGCACGGATTCTCATGAATACAGTAAAGGCGCTGTCTTTTGCGAAGGCAAAGGCATTGTGGAAATGTAACGAGAAGCTTGCCCGGTTAAATTATGAACGGTTTCAGACCATGGATTTGGAACGGGCCCTGACTCCGGCGGTAATCGCCTATGAGGGGCTGCAGTACCAGCATATGGCGCCGGGGGTTTTTACGAAGGAGGAGCTTTCTTACATTGGAGAACACCTTTACATTCTGTCGGGTTTTTACGGTTTGCTGAAACCCTTCGACGGGGTGGTGCCGTACCGGCTGGAAATGCAGGCGGGGCTTTCTGTGAATGGCGGTAAGGATTTGTACAGTTTCTGGGGGGACCGTTTATATAAGAGGCTTTCTGGTGATGACCATATCATTATCAATCTGGCGTCGAAAGAATATGCAAAATGCATTGAAAAGTATCTTACGCCCAAGGACAGGTTTCTTACAGTTGAATTTGGCGTACTGACAGAAGGAAAAGTACGGCAGAAGGGAACCCTGGCGAAAATGGCCCGGGGAGAGATGGTGCGTTTTATGGCACAAAACCGGATAGGGAACCCGGAGGGAATGAAGGCGTTTAAGGAGCTGGGATTTTCCTTTTCCCGGGAACTATCCAGCGAGGACAGGTATGTATATGTAACAGCGGATGCCGGGCAGCGTCAGACATCCTTATGGTAACAAACGCTGCCACGCCTTTTGGGGCGGCTTATTGTAATAAAAGGGAGATCATCATGACTGATATGACATATGAGTTACTTGAGGCAGAAGGTATCGATACTTCCATGATAAAAGTGTGTAAAAAAATAAGAAATTTAGCGAAATTAAATAGAATCGTGCTGGATAACAGTACACATAGAAGTGGATTAAATCAGCATCTGTTTGATTATATAGAGTATTGTGGACTTGACACACTGACATTTATAAAAAGTTATTTGTCCAACCTCCAGCCATATATGATAGAAAGAAGAAAAGATCAGGAAGCACATAAATCATTTGTATGCGTAATAGATAATTTATATAAAATATCTGTTTATATAAAAATTGATACAAAGCAATTTGAAGAAATCATAATCTCATTTCATGAGGATAACAAAAGAGGGATAGCAAAGTCAAATAAATTACAATTATATACCGGCAATAAATATGTACCGATCTTTGCAGATAGTGTATTAAGTAAAGTAGAGAATGAAAATAAATACGTGGTAAAAGTAATGGCACAAAGAGGTCTGTTGGAATTACCATTAGAAATAGCTGGTTTAAAATGTAAAGATATTTTTGTAGTAAACAGAAAATCAATAGACACCTTGTTTCTATCCTATTGCAACGACTATATAAAAGAATTGTACACATCAGACTTAGACATAGACTTTGATACAATAGAAGTATTTTCAGTATTACAGCAATTATCATTTACATCATATGGAAAAGATACTTTTTCGAGCATATCGATTCTGATAGACTGTTTATGTGTACAGCCAGACTATATAAGTAAGCAGGCGGCTGACTTTGCACTTATAACATTTGTCCAGTCATTAAAGTTAACAACAGAGCAGCAGGCAGACCTTAAGAATCTGCTGGATACCAAATATATGGTATCTGATATAAAGAGGATAGATATTGTGCTGAAACGGATAAAAGATAATCTTGCACTTAACTATAATTTGGAGGAAAGTCAGAAAGAAGCAGAGACATGAGCTGCTATAAGCAGGAAATAAATGAAATGAGGTAAAGCAGGATGGATATATACCGTGTGAAATGTGGAAATGGCAATTGCTACGTGCTGGAGGAAAAGGGCAGTGCGGTTTTAGTGGACACAGGTACAATAGAGTACCGGAAGGCCATTGAGGAAAAAATCAAAAGATTTCCAATTAAACTGATTGTATTGACCCACGGACATTTTGACCACTGCCAGAACGCGGATTATTTTTCAAAATTATTTGGGGCGCCTGTTGCAATGAACAAAAAGGATGTGGGGCTATTAAAAAACCAGATGAAAGAAAAGCTGTCAGCGAAAACAATACCTGGAAAAATAGTTTTGCTTTTCTCTCTTTTATCCTTTAAAAAAGTAAAGATGAATATCACACCGTCGGTATTTCTGGAAGACGGGGACTTGCTAAAAGCGTACGGAGTCGACGCGGAGGTGATCGCCCTGCCCGGGCACACCCAAGGCTCTATAGGGATAGACTGCAAAGAGGACTGCGTGATAGTGGGAGATGCGTTGATGAACATGTTTTACCCGACAGTTTCCATGCTTTACGGAAATGAAAAGATGATGCGGCAAAGTGCGGAAAAAATTAAAAAAATGGGCGATAAAACGATATATTTTGGACATGGAAAGCCAGTTAAAACATATCTTATCAATTTGAAATAATAAGGCCTCCTGCATTGCTGCAGGAGCAGTCAGGAAAATTTAAACTGCGTCAATTCCTCACGGAAATACCAGAAATATGTCCTATTAGGAATTATTTATAAAGGAATATACAAAAACAATTCAAACACACCGTCCACAACCTTCCATTCCATGGATCCATGGTATCTTGTTACGATTTCCCGGATGCTCCGCAACCCGAATCCATGGTTTGCGGCATCTTCTTTTGAAGTGGGTAAAATGCAGCCGGGCTCCCCGATCCTGTATTTTGTCAGGTCTTTATGCCTGCCGGAAGGTTTTTTAATAAACGTGAAAAAAAGCTTATCAGGAGGACATTCCGCAGAATTTTCCGGTACTGTGCAGGTATCAGGAACAGGATTGCGGACTTCCAGGCAGAACAAACCCTTCCGGGCGGTGCTCTTAAGGGTAATGGAGCGTACAGGCTTTTCAAGCTTCATGCAGGCTTCCATGGCATTGTCAAGGGCATTGGCATAGAGTGCGCAGACATCGGTTTTGTGGAAGGGCAGGCTGGAAGGGATATCCACAGACACTTCCATGGGGATGCCGCATCTGTCCATGGCGGTGCTTTTTACGGATAATACAGCGTTTACAGTGGCATCTTCACAATACCACAATGGCTGCAGGCTTTTGGCAAGGACGGACAGGTTTTGGATATAGGATTTTTGCTGTTCTTCGGGCAGCGCGGCAAGTACCTGTATGTGGTTGGCAAGGTCATGTTTCAGCCGCCGTACCTCAAAGTGCTGTTGCTCCATGGCGTCATAATATTTGCGGTTGATTTCCATAAACATATTCTGGTGTTCCAGCTTCTGCTGTCTGGCAAGAACCGTGATGCACCATAAAAGACTTATGAAAGACAGCAGGGAGATGGACAAAAGCGCAGGATATTCCAAGGCAAAAGGGGTGCTTCCGCCATGCAGTGCGGTAATAGCCAGAATAATGCCAAGGGGCGGTAGGGTGAGCAGAAAGAGCAGCCGCCACAAACTGTCGGAAAGGACGTAATCTTTATCCGGCGCAAGTTTTCTGATACCCATATAGAGAAATACAGTAAATGAAATATTTGTCAAAAAAAACAAAAATAACCGGGATGCGATATAATCCAGACCGCCGGAGGAATCCATATGCCGGATGTAAAAAGGCAGCATCAGGTAAGTATCCCGCAGTGCATTAAAAGAGAAGATGGTACTGGCATACATGGAGCTTACGGTAATTTTTTTCCACAGACTTCCTTCACAGCTTACAAGAATGAACAAGAGGAAGCAGGAGAACACAATCAGTATATTGACGGCATCGCCTATAAAAATAGGTATATTGTGAAGAAGCCAGCATCCAAAAAACACCAGCAGCCGTTTCCAACGCCGGGATTTGATTTTTATCAGATATGCAAGGGTATGCAGGGCCAGCCATGTGCCTGGAAAGGACAAAAACAGTTGAAAGATAAATGGATTCATTCAAGGCCGCCCCCCATCATAAATCTGGCAATGCTGTTCAGGGCAGATTCCCGGTACCTTCTGCTGCACGGGAGCTGGGCACCGCCAAGGGTGAGGGCCTCGCTGCCGATATAATCGACTTGGGCAGGATTGACAAGGTAGCGCTGGTGGATTCTTATAAAACGGGGGGAAAGCTGCTTCTCGACTTCGTCCAATCTGGCATAAAAAGAGTGTTCCCCCTTTTCGGTGACAAGATATACCAGTCGTCTGTCAGAGTAGAAGTACAGGATATCGCACAGGCAGAAACGCCATGTGCCGTTCAAATTTTTCAGAAGGAAAGTCTGGGATTTTTCCGCATCCAGTTTTGCCCGGACACGTCCCAGAAGTTCCCGGAGCTTGTGGGCGGAGGCAGGCTTTAAGATATAGTCCAGGGCGCCCACCTGATATCCGTCAAAAACATAGTCTGTATATCCGGTCACGAATACAATCATGATCCGGGTATCATACTGGCGGATTTTTGCCGCAGTTTCCATGCCGTTTAAGCCTGCCATTTCCACATCCAGAAAAAGAAGGTCGATCTCCCCCGGATGTTTTTCAAGCCATGAAGCGGCGACGGAGCCGGAAGAAAATTCATATACAATATTTTCCATGGTATCAAAAAGTATTTTTTCCAATTCTATACGGAGCGCGTCTCTGGCATTTACTTCATCGTCGCACAGTGCAATTCGCAGCATAGTTGTTCCGCCTTTCTGCCTTGTTTCTTTATAGTTTACCATATTTCTTTTTTTATAGCTTTCTATTTTCAATTTAAACTTTACATTCAGGCGTTTAAACTTTACAAACTTTTCATCCCGCCTGCAAAGTTTACCGTAGCGCGGTCAGTTTTGACACAATGTCCGGCGTGATTTTTATTTCGTGCTATATTTTAATAAAGTATTTCCCGCAATGGTTCCAGACAGGTCTGTGCTTTTAAAGACCTGCCAGGGGGGCAGGCATGGAAAGGCATTGTAGCTATGCAGGGATTTGGCATAATAGAAAGGCAGGTAAAATTATGTTGTATGTAAAGGATCTTTATAAGTCTTATCAGGTGGGCAGGGTCAAATATTCAGTACTGAAAGGAGTCGGCTTTCACGTGGCGCAGGGAGAGTTTGTGGCGGTCATGGGACCTTCCGGTTCCGGGAAAACGACTCTTTTAAATTGTATCTCCTGTTATATTCCTTTCGACGATGGAAGCATTATGGTGGGCGGTGTTAAGCTGGCCGGGCAGGATGAAGATGCGCTGGCAAAAATCAGGAACACAAAGCTGGGATTTGTTTTTCAGGATTTTATGCTTTTGGACGGCCTTACGATTCGTGAAAATATTCTTGTTCCCCGCATTGTGCAGGGGAAAGTGGAAAAAGGCGCGGAGCAGCTTGCCGCGGGGCTGGCGGATATGTTTGGCATCGGGCATATCCTGGATAAATATCCGGCGGAGATTTCCGGCGGGGAGAAGCAGAGGGCGGCTGTAGCCCGCAGTCTGATCAACAGACCCATGGTCATTCTGGCGGATGAACCTACGGGGAATTTAGACTCCAAGTCAAGCCGTATCGTAATTGAAACCTTTATTGAAGCTAAGCAAAAGATGGAAGCAACCATTTTCATGGTGACTCACGACAGCTTTGCTGCGTCCTTTTGTGACAGAGTGATCCTGTTGAAAGACGGTACGATCTACCGGCAGGTTGAGAAGGAAGGAAGCCAGAGGGAGTTTCAGGATAAACTGCTTGATGCCATCAGAGAGATGAGCGCTTAAAGAGAACAGGTCTGGGGGTGATTGATATGACAGAAATGCATAATATGAAAGGAATGGAACGGAAACTCCAGAAGGCGGACAGGAAACATTCACGTCTGTATCTGATTTGCAACTTTATTGCGCTTATGATTATTTCTGCCTTCTCTGCGCTGATGTGTTCGAAGACAGTGCAGACAGTGTTCCCCCAAGGGGGAGACAGCCGGAAACAGATGTACGCCATCTTCGTGATGACGCTGGCAGGCTGTGTTGTTTTTACTATTTATGCGGTGGGACTCTTTTTTCGTCATAAATCCAGGCAATTAGGGGTTTTGATGGCAATCGGGGCTTCGCGCAGGATGTTGCTTCCGGGGTTGTTCCGAGAGGTGTTCTTTTTAAGCAGCCTGTCCGCTGCAACGGGCATTCTGGCAGGCTTTCCTTTTGTGGGGATAATATGGGGCCTGTTCCGGCTGCTGCTGGTGGACAGTGCTGAGATGGCTCTTTATCTGGATTTCAGATGCCTGTATATTTCGGGAGCTTTTTTCCTTTTGGTAGTAGCAGGCGCCTGCTTTACAGCATGGCATTATCTGAAAAAGACAAACATTATGGAAGTGATCCGTGAGGAGCATATCAACGAGCCGGTAAAGCAATTGGGAAGATGGTGCGGCCCGGCAGGCTTTCTACTTATTCTGGCCGGAGGGGTCATGGGCTATAAAGCGCCGTTGGTGTGGATGCGGTTATGCAGCGCCTACCCGCCGTCCTGGCTGTCTGTTTTGTATGTGCCGGTCTTTGTGGGACTTTATATGGTGATGCTCCACACGGTGGTCCACGGATGGAAGATGCAGAACAAAACCCGTTATAAAGATATTATTTCCCGCGGTATGATGAAATTTCAGGGGAGGCAGACCGTCAATAATATGCTGGTGATCACGCTTTTGATTGCAGGCGCTGCTTTTGCCATATTTTATCTGCCCATGGGAACCCTGTCATCCCTTCTTGGCTATAGGGCTTATGCCTGCGACTATTTTTACCAGTACCGGGCAGACCAGAAGATTCCGAAAAGGGAAGCCATAGAGGAGCTTGCCAGGCAGCACCATTTATCGCTGAAAGACTGGAAGGAAGCCGGGTACATTACCCTGGGAGCAGGGGGAGAGATAGATGTTTCCGACGGGGGCGGGCGTTTTCACATAGAATATGAAGTGCTGGGAGGTGAAGTGAAAGTAATTTCGGAGGATGCATGGTATACACTGACCGGACACAAGGCAGACGTTTTGCCGGGGACTTACCTGTATGTTACCAATACGGAGGAAACAAGTATTTATACAGATGAGACGGCAGAAGATTTAACCAACATGGTGACTGGGAGCCATATCGACACAGAATTTGCCGGATTTCTGCATTATGATCTGATGGCCGGTGAGATTGGGTATTACGTGCTGGATAATGAGGAATACCGGAGGGTGTCCCAGGGGCTAACCGATGAATGGCGGGGGCGTATTGTGCAGTTTAACGCTGACGGGAAAGATTCCTACCCATTTGCCAGTGAGCTTTACCGGCTGTTTGTGGACTCTTTTGATGAAAGCTGCGAGCAGACCTGTGCATACGACCGGGTGGTAAAAATCCGGGAAAATGAAAAAGGCAGAACTTATTGGATGGATACAGAACTGGGGGATGAATTTAAAATCAGCTTTGATCAGACAGATTCCATGATGTTTAAAACGCAGTGGGCCTACAAGCCAAGCTTCCGTATTCTCCTTATTAATGATTACCTGCGCATGACGGGCGTACTGTATATGATGTTCTTTTTTGTTTTTATCGTCTGCCTTACAACCGCGCTGGTAATATGTAATACCCGGTGCCGGACCATTGCACTGAATAACCGTTATATTTTTGATGACCTGAAAAAGCTGGGGGCGCCTCCGGACTTTCTGGACAGAGAAGTAAATAAACAGTGCAGCAGCGTGTTCATTACCCCGGCGTTGGTGGGCATGACCACCATGTATATTCTGTTTGCCGGTATTGTGTATGGAAATGACGGGAAGATCTCGTCTTATGAAGTGATTGCCCTTGGCGTATGTCTTGGAATACTGATTTTGATGGGAGCAGTGGTGTATATTGTGTACCGGAGCACGGTGAGGACAATAAAGAGGCATCTGCTGCAGGAACATAGTTAAAAAGAAATCAAATAAACGTGTGCAGGATAAAAAGTTTTTCTTTTTCATCCTGCACACGTTTTGCCTGATGCGTTTATCGGGTTTCGTTCAGATAAAGCTGTACCCGGTTCTGGATGACTGCTGCCACATCCCCGGCGCTCTTTTGGCCGCTGAAGTATGCCGATGCTTCTTCCACAATGATGACTACTATCTCCTGATCCATAGTTTCTCCGTTCTGGGCTGTTTCTATCATTCTCCGCACTTGGTCTACCTGTTCCCTGGTGGCCGCAAAAACATCTACGGAAAATTCCTCGCCCCCCATGGAGCTTGCCCAGGTGGATTTAGGGATCTCCCGCTGGCCGCCGTTGTCATCTTTTATATATTCCGATTCCATACTTTTTTCAAATTCTTTTTCAAGGGCGGATTTCAGTATAGGGAAGCCGCCGTTAGGGGAGCTTACATTTTCCTGCCGTTCTTTCGTTATATTAAAGCGGATAAATTCCCATACCCCTTCCTTATTTTCACTATTAGCGCCCATAGCTACAGTAGTGCCGTTGGAACGGAAGGTCATGCCGCTGTCTCCAAAAGCAGGGTAGCCGATCAGATTTACCGGGCCTCCAAACATATACTCGTACATCTGGTACTGAGAAACGGAAGTGATAACGTTGCGGTTCAGCAGCGTTTTTCCGCTCCTTAAATCGCCAAGGGTGGGCTCATCGCCTGCAGTATCGGGGAAACTGTTGCAGAATTCCAGGATTTTCTTAAATTCCTCTCCGGTAAAGTTACATTCGCCGCTTTCCTTATTTACAAACAATCCCTGATTCATGGCACACATGATTCGCAGAATTCCTGATTTGTCCTCCTGGGGCAGAAGCGTTACCCCTTTTTCGCGGGAGGAGAGCAGTTCCATTACATCGTCTACCGTCCAAGTTTTGCTGTCTCCGATTTCAGAGGTCTTTCCAATCAGCACATCCACTCCGTAATGGGACATGATTGCATACAGTTTTCCGTTCCGCTCATAAGCTCTTAAAGCGTTTTCCACGTAATCTTCCCTGTTTATGGTTTCGTCTCCATCAAGGTAAGGGGTCAGGTCTTCGACAGCCCCTATGGAGATCAGCGTCTCCAGGGGCATGGGGCAGTAAGACAAATCTATGATATCCGGGAACTGCCCGCTTTCCAGTTCTTTTAAATAAAGCTCCGCCTTTTCGTCAAAATTCATGGAGGCATCCCCGTATTCTTTTATCATGATACGGTACTTCTGGCTCTGCCTGTTAAATGCCGTGATATCCCTTTCGGCAAAAAAGGAAGGATAATAGGTTCCGTAGGTAAGTATAATTTTTTCCGGCACTTCTGATTTTTTCTTTTTGGTCAGAATGGTCAGCTCCGTTCCCGGATTTTCAGACATGAAGTCAGTGGTCAGCGCCGCGATCCTTCCGTCAGGGAGCAGGGCAACGGAAGTAAGGTTGGTGGAATTTACATCATAATCTGTCCAGCGCAGGATTTCCTGGGGCGCCTCGTCTGACAGATCACAGGCCAGGAGAAGGCCGCCCTGTGTGTACAGCAGATCTGTATCCTGGCCCCCATGATAGACGCCATAGTCGAAGGATATAGGGCTGTCTACCGGCGTTAATTCCGTTTTCCCCGGAATGACCTCATTTACTGCAAAAAAGCCGCGTGTATCAAAATAGGTCGCTCCGATCCTGCCGTCTTTAAAGGAGAAAAAACTGTTGATGTACTGTCCCGGGCTTATCTGGCTGTACAGGGTGCCGTCGGGTTTTACAATATATATTTCATCCCCGGTGCAGATGTGGAAATTTTCGTCTTTGTCCATTAGAACATCTGAAATATATAAATCAGCTTTGCCGGAAAAAATATCCGTTACATCCAGAGACTGCAGTTCTTTGCCGTCCGGGGTCATTCTTTTTATAAGCACCTGTTCTGCTTTTGGGGTCTCCGTATCCGTATAACATATAATGCCGGCCAGCAGGTTTCCTTCCCTATCCGTATTGATGCCGGAAAAATATTGGTTTTCCTCCAGCGTTATTGGGATCTCCGATGCTTCCATGGTGTCAAGGTCCATGGAAAAAAGCGTGGACTGGGAGTTTGTATGTCCCAGGTAAAAAATATTCTTGCCTTCCCCAATCACCGCTGAAGCAACTCCTCCGCTGCCGCTGTTCAGGGTGTGGTATTCTGCCACATAAACATATTCATCCTCCTGACTGACAGCTTCCTTTGGCGTTTCTGAATCCTGTTTTCCACAGCCGCCCAGAATAAATGCCGTCGTAAGCGCCATGATTGTACACAACACGTTTTTTCTTCTCATTTTTAACCTCCATCTTACAGCAGCGTGCAAGTCCGTGTTTAAAAAATAAACATTTACATAGAAAAACTTTACCATAATCTCTAAGATGCCACAATATTATTTCATTACATAATTATGGCTGCCGGGGACCGACAGCCATAATTATGTAATGTATGCTATTCATTTAAAATACGCTGTACCGCGCTCCACTCGATGACAGGCAGATTTCTCTGGGTGGAAGAGGATGTCTTTTTCATCTTGCTTCCTATTTTGACCAGGTTCACAATAAAAATTACTACTGCCGCTGCTAAAAAGACGGCAGCCACAGCAAGGGCAACGGCCAGATTGTTATCCACTTCGGCAAAGAAATAGCACCCTGCGGCTAAAATGAGGCCAATGACTGCACACACGATTGGCGTGGTGAACATATCCTTCTTTAATCCGCTGACTGCCCATGACTGGGGTTTATGGCAGAATGGACATTCATCTTTGAACTCAGTGGAATAAATCTGCTTTTCCGTAGCATCTTTATAGGTTTCCTTCACCTTTTTTACAAGGTTCTCATGGGCTTTCTTGGCTAATTTTTCCTGCCGGTCATAGTTGATTTCCTTGAAATTGCTGTTGAATTCAGCTTCCGGTCCGTGGATGGTGGCTTTAAGCGTGCCGCTTTCTTTCAGACATTGCTCGCACCTGAAAGAATACGGTACATCAATGCTTTCTGTTTTTGTGTGTTTGTAATAAGTACCCATTTTTGGTTTCCTCCTTATTTTACTTCTCTCCTGTTTTTCATTATCCCATTTCGGTCTATAAAATCAAGTATAAAAACAGGTACATTCAGTCCGCGCTCAATGCCGGCGTGGGAATCACTTTGGACTATAACATCAATGACAAACCCTGAAAGCCGTGGTATTCTTATAATAGAACCATAAACGGTAGTAAGGGCAAGGGGGCTTGGCATGTTATTTTTGATTGATTATGAAAATGTAGGCATTGCAGGCATGAAGGGCTGTGACTATCTGGATGGGCAGGATCATGTCATTATTTTTTACAGTGAGTCCAGCAAACATATGGAGCAAAGGGCGCTGGAGGACATTACGGCTTCCAGGTGCACCTTCGAGATATGTAAACTGTGCAAGCCGGGGAAGAATGCGCTGGATTTCTATATTGCGTCAAAGCTTGGGGAGCTGACCGGCCAGGGACAGGAGGGGACGGCTGTTATCATCAGCAATGACAGCGGATTCCAGGCAGTCCGGGATTATTGGGAGAAGCGGGCCGCCCGTAAAAGGAGGGTTCTGGTGTCGCCAAGCATTGAGGACGGCATTATAAGCGGCAACGAAAACAATGAACGCACTGCAGAATTAAGGCGCCTGCGGCAGAAACTCGGTATAGGGGCATATTACTCCAATTATAAAGAAGAAAAACGGATCAGGACAGTATTGCAGAAACTGTTTGAAGGCACGGAATTTGAGAGCAGGATAGAAGAAATTCAAAATATGATTGAAGGAAAAGAAAAAAGCGCAAAAATAATCTATTTAAGCAGTCTGCGTTTGTTTGGCAGAAAAAACGGACTGGAAGTTTATAATACAATTAAGTCCAGCGGGGAACTACAGAGGGCAAAGGGCATATGAAAAGCGTCCCCCGCAGGCTGCTGCATGGGGACGCAGACGCTTTCCCGGATCAAAACGGGCTATTTTTGTGATAGAAGCGCCGGGTCGTGCTGTGTGATATATGTTTCAAGGGTGCTGCGGTCCACAAGGGCAGAAACCACGCCCTGGCGTGATATACAAAAGCCGGCTGCATAGGAAGCGATTCGGATAGCGCTGTATACGGAATAGCCTTCTGTCAGATAAGAAGCCAGGGCACAGATAAACGCATCGGCGCCGCCGGTAGTGTCAATGGGGGCAAAGTTTTCCGCAGGGAAAAAGAGGGATTCTTTTTCATCTTTAAGATAACATCCCTTATGGCCCAATGTGATGATAACCGTTGCCGCTCCTTTCTGGTAAAAATATTCTGCCTGTTCCCCGGGGGAAGCTTTGTGGGGACAGAGGGCAGCGGCTTCTTTCTGATTTGGGATGAAAATATCTGTCAGAGACAGAAGTTCATCCGGGATAGCCTGTAAAACAGCAGGCTTTAAAATAACCTTTACGTCTGACTCGCGGGCAATTCTTGCCGCTTCTAAAACTGCACTTATAGGAATCTCGGTTGAGAGAAGGCAGAACCCTGCATTGGCAAAAAGATGCCGCTGGTTCTGGATATCTTCCGGCATAAGGTTCTGGTTAGCCCCGGAAAGAACTGTGATGGTGCTCTCTCCGTCTTCTCCTGTATAGATGTAAGCTTTTCCGGTGGGCATATTTATATCGCGGTAAATTCCGCTGGCAGTAACACGTTCTTTTTCTAATGTATTTAAAATCAGACTGGAATCAAAATCATTTCCCAGCTTCCCAATCAAAGCAACTTCCCGGCCGAGCTTTGCTGCGCCTACCGACTGGTTTACGCCCTTACCTCCTACTGAAATGACAGAGGTAAGAATTTCGGTGGTTTTACCTGCCTGTGGAAGACGGTTGACAATAAAAGTAAGGTCCATATTGATACTACCGGCCACTACCAGTTTTTTAAGGCGCAGAAAGGACGGGACCCAGATACTTTTGGTGTGGGTCAGGGAATAGTCCGGCGCAAAAAGAAGAGGCGGGCCGTTCTGGGCTGATTTTTCACATTTCCCAATCAATGCTTCACAGATGTGGCATCCAAATTCATGGGAAGGTATCTGCAAACAGGAAATATGGGGATAATCCGTTCCGCCTTCTGAACTGCTCAAACTGACTAATGACAGGGAAGAGGGGATGCAATAGTGCAGATGTTCCAACTGTTCATACAGCATAAGTGCGTCAGAATAATGAGCGCTTATGACGCCGGTCAGTCTGTGGGCAATAATAGAAGTATAGCAGTTTTCCACCGGGGCATATAAAACCTGCTGCTCCTCAAATGTAATTTTATTATCATATAAACATTTTTGGAAACCCTCTAAAATCATGGAAGATAAGGGATCATCTTTTCTAAGCAGGCAGGTAATGTGCGTATGCTTGTGATTCAGTAATTCCAAAGTGAGATCATATCCGGCTTTCCTGAAATCTATGGAATAAGACGGAAAGCCATCCGGGGCATTGAAATAGCAGATGGGAATATTCTGCTTTGCAAAAAAATGCTCATATTCTTTACTCTGTTCATCTACAGGTTCCCAAATCACCCCGTCAACACGACTGTTGCAAAGGGCTGTAATGTGTTTCAGCTCCTGCGGTAAGGACTGCTCACTGTTAAAAAGAAGAAGCTGGTAACCATGCTTCTGTGCAGTTTCCAGAATACCGCCCAGCATCATGCTGGAAGAATGGAAAGACTTTACCAGCAGACCAATCACAAATTTCCTGGGAGCCGTAATGTTTTTGATCATGCTGTAAGGCTCATAATGATGTTCTTTTGCTATTTTCAAAACCCGGTTGCGGGTGGCCGGGTTAATGTTTCCATCCTTGCCATTCATAATTTTGGAAACAGTAGATACAGATACGCCGGCAAGTGCAGCAATTTCCTTGATAGTCATAAAATCTCCTTTGTTTTTACTCCTGTAGATAGAGTGCCAGACGGATATGCTGGCATGTCCATCCGGCATCTGACGCGGGCCGGATCTTATGCAGCCGGCTCCGGGCCTTTGACTTATTATGTAACAATAAAAAAAATATGTCAAGAACCCGGATAAGACAAATGTGCATTATGCATAATATTAGAGCTGTATTATTGTATATAATTGGCAATATATAAAAGGATTGACAAATATGTCACTTGGATGTATCATTATTGCATAGGAAAACGGTTTAGGAAAACAGTTTCGTTAATAAAAAGAGAGAGGAGGATACACAATAAACACAGGAGATCCTGACTTATTAAAAGAACTTATTTTGTAACTGGCAGACTTTTTACAAACAACAAACCGGGAGGGTGGAAAGATGAAAAGACGAGGAACTTTATTTGGGGCAGCGCTGATTCTGGCCGTAGCATTGATGTCGGGATGTGCACAGAAAGAAGCAGAGGAAAAAGAAACGTTAAGCGTGGTTCTTTATGCAAATGGCAGCTTTGGCGACAATGCTTATTTTGATGGGAATAAAGAAGGTGTTCTCAAAGCGGAAAAGGAGCTTGGCATCAAGGTAAAACTGATTGAGGGCGGTTCCGACCAGGCGGATTATCAGCCGGCTATCGAGGCGCTGGCTGTAAGCGGAGAATATGACATTATTGTCACTTTGACGGGAAAAACAAGCGACATTGTTCTGGAACTGGCAGACAAATATCCCGAACAGGATTTCTTTGTCATGGATACCACCATGACAGAGGTTAGACCGAATATATTCAATTCCATGTATAACCAGTGCGAAGGCTCTTTTCTGGCGGGAGCATTTGCAGCTCTCGTAACGACGAACACAGAACTGGCAGGCGCCAACACTGACAAGGTGATTGGCTTTATCGGAGTAATGGATTCACCTACCATTAATGACTTTTATGACGGATATGAGCAGGGCGCACATTATGTAGACAGTGAGATCGAAGTTTTAAAGTCCTATGTTGGGGATTCGGTCAATGCGCCGAAAGCAAAGGAACTTGCCATGGCAATGTATAATTCCCAAAATGCAGATATCATATTTAATGTAGGAGCAAGCGCCGGGCTGGGAACGCTGGAAGCCGGGAACGAAGCAGGGAAGTATACAATCGGTGTTGATGTCAACCAAAACGGGCTTTATCCGGGAAGCGTACTGACTTCCATGCTGAAAACCAGCGGACAGGGAATTTTTAATGCAATTGAAATGTATCAGAAAGGCGAGCTTAAAATGGGAACCTCCGAACTATGGGGGATCAAGGAAAACTGCATCAGTCTGGCTACAGATGAACTGTACGAGGAACATGTTCCCGAATCGATCAGGGAAGAAATGAAAAAGATCACGGAAGCATTGGCAAACGGCGAGATAGAGGTTAAATCTGAACTGTATTAACAAGGATGGGCACCCTCTGGTATTTAGAGGGTGCCTGACTACGATAAACAGATATGCGGAGCGTGGCAGCGTTTGTCACAATAAGCAGACTCGCGGAGCGGGACAGCGTTTGTCACAATAAGCAGACCCGCGGAGCGGGACAGCGTTTGTTAGTAAGGGAGGGAATATGGGTACAGATATTGAAAATGCGATTGAAATGAAGGATATGTATAAAATATATCCAAACGGCACGGTGGCTAACAGCGGCGTCAATTTTTGTGTCAAAAAGGGAGAGATCCATGCACTTGTAGGAGAAAACGGAGCCGGAAAGACAACTTTAATGAAGGTGCTGTTCGGTCTGGAGGAAAAAACAAAAGGGGCGGTTTTTATTTCGGGAAAGGAAGTAAATTTTAAAAGTCCCAGGGAAGCTATCGCCAATGGCATGGGGATGGTGCACCAGGAATTTATGCTGGTTCCTTCTTACACAGTGGCCCAGAATATTGCCCTTGGAAATGAAAAAACAAAAAAGATTTTCTGTGACCGGAAGTCGGAAAAAGAACAGATGGAAAAGATTGCGAAGCAGTTCGGCCTGGCAGCGGATTTTGATGAACCGGTTTACCGGCTGTCTGTGGGGGCGAAGCAGCGGATTGAGATTTTAAAGGTGCTGTACAATAATGCAAAGATTATTATATTGGATGAGCCGACAGCAGTATTAACGCCCCAGGAAACAGAAGAACTATTCTGCTCGCTGCGTCTGATGGTGAAGGACGGTTATACGATAGTTCTGATCACCCATAAGATAAAAGAAGTGATGGACATTTCGGATTCAGTTACAGTGCTTCGGAATGGACAGACGATTCAAACACTGAAAACCAGTGAGACCGATCCGGAAGAAATAACCCGCCTTATGATAGGGCGTCAGTTAAAGCCGAAACGGGAACGTGTGGCATGCGGCGGGAAGAATGTGGTTTTCGAGGCCAGGAATTTAAATGTAAGGGACAAAAGAGGCGCACTGAAAGTGAAGGATATGTCTTTTTCCATCCGGGAAGGAGAAATATTTGGAATTGCGGGAGTGGAAGGAAACGGGCAGTCAGAGCTGATTGACGCGGTCATAGGATTTTTAAAGCCTTCATCAGGAAAGGTGTTTTATAACGGAAAAGATATTACGGGCATCAGTACATCTGATTTCAGAAAAGAGTCCATAGGATACATTCCCGATGACAGGAATCTGCGCGGCTCAAGTCTAACCCAGTCTGTGGCTGAAAACTTTATCATATGCTCCCATAACAGTGGAAAATTTAATAAGGGACCTTATCTGAATTGGAAGGAGGTCAGGGGAGAAGCCAGGCGTTTGATCAAAGAATATGAAATAAAGACGGACAGCGAAACAGCTTTAGTCGGCGCCATGTCAGGCGGGAATGTCCAGAAAGTTATTGTGGCACGTGAAATCAGTAAGAAACCGAATCTGCTGATTGCCTGCCAGCCTACCCGGGGAGTGGATATTTCGTCCATTGAATATATTCATAATAAGATCATCGAACAGCGCAATGAGGGGGCAGCCGTCCTGCTGATTTCGGCAGAACTTACGGAAATCATGGGGTTGAGTGACAAGATCGGCATGCTTTATGATGGAGAACTGGTTGCGGTCCGGGATAATGATGACAGAATTACAGAAAATGAGATAGGAAAATATATATTAAACGGGCGTCAGAACCAGGATGGAAGGGAGGAATAGGATGAAGCAGAAGTTAAAAAACACAAATATGTTATCTACGGTACTGTCTATTGTTATTGCCGTATTGCTGGGCTGCCTTTTGATCCTGCTTGTTTCGGACGAGCCCCTCTCTGCAATAAAGAGTCTTCTTGTAATGCCTCTGTCTAATGCATTCTATATGAATAACATCATTAATAAAGTAACGCCTCTTATTCTGGTGGGCCTTTCGGCATCTGTGGCCTTTCGGACAGGTCTTTTTAATATGGGTGTACAGGGCCAGTTCTATGTAGGGGCGTTTATGACGGCGATTGCAGCAAATTATTTGGAGGGACTGCCAAAGGGGATACATATAGCCGCAGTTTTTATTGCAGCATTAAGCGGCGGTGTTATCTATGCAGTGGTGGCAGGAGCCTTAAAGGCTTATTTTAATATCAATGAAGTGGTTACAACCCTAATGCTGAATTATATTGCAACATTAGTCACTTCGGGAATGACCAACTCTTATTTCAGGGATCCTGACAGCGGCGGTGTCATCAGGATGCATTATATACCGGAATATTTGGAATTCCAGGAGATATCGTCACTGGTCACTGCCCATGCGGGAATACTGATTGCGCTGGCAATGGTGGTCCTGGTTTATTTTTTAATGAAACACAGTGTATTAGGATACCGTATGGAAACTGTAGGGCGCAATAAAGTTTTCGCCCGGTACGGCGGATTAAATATCAAGCTTATTACCATCCTCTGTTTTGCAATAAGCGGCGGCCTGTCCGCGTTGGCAGGTTCCGTGGAAGTACTTGGAGTACACAGGTCATTTTTTGACGATTTTGCAAGCGGTATGGGCGGGGACGGCCTTATCATTGCACTCCTTGCCTCCAATCATCCTGTGGGCGTTCTGCTGATCAGCTTCTTCTTTGCCTATTTGAAAGTTGGCGGGCAGATTATGCAGCAGAATACGGATGTGTCCCGGGAACTGGTCCTCATCATACAGGTTATAATGATTATGCTGATTTCATCGAGAATTCTGACTCCTTATCTGAATAAAAGAAAATTTGCAAAGGAGGTTAAAAAGAATGGCTAGTTTCTTTTTTCAACAAATACTAAATCTGTCGGTTTTTGCAATTGTGTTTAAACTGGTTGCCCCTGTGATTTTGGCAGCAATAGGAGGTTTGTTCTGTGGAAAAGTGGGCGTGATGAATATAGGGCTTGAGGGTGCCATGCTTGTGTCGGCATTTTTCTCCATTGTGGTAAATGCCCTGACAGGAAGCTGGATGCTGGGCATACTGGCAGGCTGCGGGGCAAGTGTACTTCTTTGTCTTATGCTGGCATTTTTTACATTCAAATATAAAGCCCATCATATTGTGACGGGGTTTGCCATTAATACCTTTGCATCTGCAATGACTATCTTTTTACTACAGACATTTTTCGGATCGTCAGGGTCTTACCAGCCGGAAGGCGTTGCGATGATTCCGGTAGTGGATATTCCTGTCATTGAAAATATTCCTGTGCTTTCAGTGATCAGCGGGCACAGCCTGATCGTCTGGATAGCCTTTTTAAGCGTCGTCCTTTGCAGCCTGGTTTTTTATAAGACACCTTACGGAGCACATTTGATTGCAGTTGGAGAAAATGTGCAGGCGGCAAGAAGCGTGGGAATTGACGAAATGAAAATCAAGTATTCGGCGTTTATAATCTGCGGTGTTTTGTGCGGAATAAGCGGAGCATTTCTCTCCACAGGCGCCACCAGCATGTTTGTCAGGGACATGACGGCAGGTAACGGCTTCATAGCGCTGGCGGTTATCAGCCTTGGGAACGCAAGGCCATACGGAGTTCTGCGCGGCGGTCTGATTTTCGGGCTTGCCAATGCCGTTGCAATCTTGATTGAAACGTATCCGGGACTGTCGGTTCCCAGCCAGTTTATTCAGGCGATTCCATATGCCGTAACAATATTGATGCTGACAGTCCATATGCTGCAAAACAACAGAAGGATGATAACACCGGCAAAGGGATAAATACACAGGAAAACAGAAATTAAAAGAAAGGGCATAGTGATGGAAAATACGGATAAGAAAGAAAAAATGATATACGACGGCGATCCCGGACATGATGACGTGATGGCGATACTGCTTGCTGCGGGAAATCCTAGGATAGATTTGCTGGGGGTGACGACAGTTGCCGGAAATGCCCCTTTAGAAATGACTACAAGAAATGCACTTATTACTATGGACATAATCGGCGCGGACATCCCGGTGGCAGCCGGATGCAGTGCCCCCCTGGTGCGGCCTCTTTATACAGCTCCCTTCGTACATGGCAAGTCAGGACTTGACGGGGCGAAGCTGTTTGAGCCGGAACGGAAACCGATTAAAAAGCATGCCTGCGATTTTTTGATTGACACACTGATGGAGTCGGAGGGTGATATCTCCATTGTTGCGGCCGGGCCGCTGACCAATGTTGCCCTTGCCCTTAGGAGGGAGCCTGCAATTGAAAAGAAGATAAAGCAGCTTGTCATTATGGGAGGCGGAAGATTTGGGAATATAACGCCGGCAGCAGAGTTTAATATCTGGAGTGATGCGGAAGCGGCGCGCATTTTGTTTGAAAGCGGAATCCCCAAGGTGATGTGCGGGCTGGATCTGACCTACCAGGCAGTTGCCACACCGGAAATGATGGAAAAAATCAGGATGCTCCACACTCCGGTGAGTGAATTTGTCAATGACTTTATGGCCTTTTATAATGCCAATTCAAAAAGGGCAGGAAAAAACGGCGCTCCAATAAATGATGCATGTTGTGTTGCTTATCTGATTGACCAAAATGTTTTTACGACAAGACATCTGCGGGTGGATATTGAGACAAAAGGCGAGTTTACTTATGGAATGACCTGCATTGATTTTTTCCGTATGAATTCAGGAAAAGAGCTGAAGGAGCCTAATGTATATGTTGGGGATAAACTGGATTTTGAACTGTTCTGGGATATGATGATTTCGGCAATTGCAAGTTTGGGACAGGAATGAAGGGAGAACAAGGTATGATAGGAGCAGAGTACATTAAAATTGCAGTGGTGGGAAGTCTGAATATGGATTACTCTGTCATGCTGAAAAAAAGACCAGCAGTAGGGGAAACGGTCCTGGCAGACGGCATACTGATCACGCCGGGAGGAAAGGGGGCGAATCAGGCTTATGCCGCCGGGAGGACCGGGGGGAATGTCCAGATGATTGGCAGAGTGGGAGAGGATGCCAATGGTGAGATTGTTAAAAATACGCTGAAAGAGCAGAATGTTAACACGGAAGGAATCTGTACGGATACAGAAAATCCGACAGGGCTTGCCATAATTACGCTGGATCGTCAGGCACAAAACAGCATCGTGGTATGCCCTGGAGCGAATCAGAAGGTAAAGGGAGATGAGATCCTTGCCTCCCTTGATAAGCTGGCAAATCTGAAACTTGTTATGCTGCAGTTGGAGATCCCTATGGAATGCGTGGAGCAGGCGGTAAATTATGCGAAAAAGAGAAAGATCATGACGTTTCTTGATCCGGCACCGGTACCGCCGGAAGGGCTGACGGACAGTATCTATAAAATGATTGATTACATATCACCCAATGCGATTGAGGCAGAAATGCTGTCGGGGATGAAAGTATCTGACAGGGAAAGCGCCAAGAGGGCGGCAGGATTTTTTGTGGAAAAGGGCGTTAAAAATGTGATTATCAAGCTGGGCGGACAGGGTGTTTACGCAACAGACGGAACGGACGAAATCATGATTCCGGCCATAGAGATGCCCGTTATGGATACGACTGCGGCAGGAGATACTTTTGCAGGAGCTTTTTGCACAAGGATTGAAAAGGGAGACAGCTTCTTTGATGCAGTCCGTTACGCCAATTATGCAGGCGGATTATCTGTGACGCGAAAAGGCGCCCAGAAATCAATGCCCTCTGCAGAGGAAATTGATAAGTTTATCCGGCTTAATGAAAAAGAAGCTGAATTAGAAGAATGAGCAGGGCATCTGGCAGGGGCAGAAAAGACAATTGGAAATTAAACGGTTATTATGGTAAAATTGGAGAAGCACAAAAAATACAGCAAGAGGTTATTTACCATGAATACAGCCGGGACAAAAGACATGACAACAGGGAATCCTGCCCGTTTACTGCTGGCATTTTCCATGCCGCTGATGCTGGGGAATCTTTTTCAGCAGTTCTATACTTTTGCAGATGCACTTATTGTGGGACAGTACGTGGGGGCTGATGCGCTGGCGGCTCTTGGGGCATCGGAATGGCTGACTTTTATTATGTTCGGTGTCATTTCGGGAATTACCCAGGGCTGCTGCGTTGTGACAGCCCGTTTTTTCGGGGAAAAGAAAACGGAGTACCTGAAAAAGGCAGTCTATGTGGGCTGCTGGATCGGGGCGGCGGGGGCTGTGATCTTTACCGCGGCAGGACAG
>Ga0224742_10063_pt1 | contig 22782 bp, 24 predicted proteins | sample LIM_E_Water_Neg_FD_161631 | JGI IMG/M metagenome (GOLD analysis project Ga0224742, IMG submission 161631) | Enriched cells from gastrointestinal tract of the lab mouse from Pacific Northwest National Laboratory (PNNL), Richland, Washington... | ecosystem: Host-associated > Mammals > Digestive...
TGTCGCAAAAAGTATTGGAACATATCGCTGCTAAGTTTGATAATGTGAAAAAAGGAGTGAAATCTGTTATGGGCGGTCAAATTCTTGAATATGAAGCTAAAACAATCTTAAACGAAGGACGCATTCTTGGGCAGGACGAAGAACGTAATCGAATTAACCAGCTTAATCAAAATCTTCGTAAGGATGGTAGACTGGAGGATTTGTTCCGTTCTTTAGATGATGAAGAGTTCCAAAAAAAGCTGTTAAAAGAATATAATCTATAATTAAAAACGTAAATGAGGTAAAGATATGCCAACATCCAATACACCTTATGATGACGTATTTCGTACTCTGCTTAATGACTGCAGCCAATTAATTATTCCTATTATTAATGAGGTGTTTGGCGAACATTTTTCAGGAGATGAAAAAATTGTATTTTCTCCTAATGAACATTTTATTAATATGCAGGATGGAGAAGAAGCCAAACGTGTTACAGATGCACACTTTGCAATTTATGGCTATATTGTTAAAATGTATCATTTTGAATGCCAGAGCACTCCGGACAACAGTATGCTAGTGCGCTTTTTCGAATATGATTCGCAGATTGCACTTGATGGGAGCAAACTCGTTGGAAATACTCTTAAAGTGAAATTTCCGCATTCCGCAGTTCTATTCCTGCGCTGTAACCAATCCACACCAGACAAAATGACGATAGAAATAGAAACTCCTAATGGGGCAATTAATTATGATATTCAAGTATTAAGGAACTGTTAAGAAATAAATCTTTACATTTGACTTGTCTGAGTCCGCAAATGCTGCGTTGTCATCAGTCGTCGATGCCCGCATCGACTCCATCTTCCGCCTTGCCTTTGTGAACTCATCCTGCGTCAAAGTGTAAAGTTATTTCTTAACAGTTCCTAAAATCTCAAAATTATACTATTGATGAAATATTTGATAAAAAACTCCTGTTTTTAATTCCTTTTCATATTTTCTCACATGAAAAACTGTTTGAGGAATATGAAAACGATACAGATAAATTAAATGTCTTAAAAAGGGAATACCAATCTATATCCGAGCGGCTGGAACAACTGCTCAAACAAGGCGAAATTGATAAATATACCAAATGTACCATTTTAGATATGTCGCAAAAAGTATTGGAACATATCGCTGCTAAGTTTGACAATGTGAAAAAAGGAGTGAAATCTGTTATGGGCGGTCAAATTCTTGAATATGAAGCAAAAACAATCTTAAATGAAGGACGCATTCTTGGAATTGATGAAGGACGCGTTCTTGGCCAAGACGAAGAGCGTAATCGAATCAACCAGCTTAATCAAAATCTTCGTAAGGATGGTAGACTGGAGGATTTGTTTCGTTCTTTAGATGATGAAGAGTTCCAGCAAGAGTTGTTAAAAGAATATAATCTTTAACAAAACACATAATTGAGGTAAAATTTAATCCGTACAACAAATTTCTTATATTTTTACAAATAATAAGAATAAATTAGGAATTGTAAATAAATAACTTGTTAATTTGACGCTGTATAAATGTTCAACTGCAAAGAAGATAATCGCAGGCGTAGCGGGCTACGTCAAGATTATCTGATGCTGCAGATGGACATTTAGACAAGTCATATTGATGAGTTATTTATTGACAGTTCCTTACCTTTTATGTATCCTAATTCTGTATTTTTTTGATAATATTATACATGTTATTCTTTTATAATAAAATACATTTTACAACCCTTATTTAACTTTTCACATTACATATCCTCCTGTGGAAATACAAACATACATTTTTATTTTCCTACACCAAAATATTAAAAATATTTAAAAAACACCTTAATACCCGTATTTTTTTACTGCGATATATGGTAAAATAATTACAGTTTGGTCAAAAGGGCAGTTCAGCACCAAATGCCTAGTACGATACTGTACTAAACACAAATCAAACTAAGAAAGGAATCAGTAATAAAACAATGTATGAAAAAGAAATAAAAAAATATGCGGAGGATATCTTAAAATCAAACAACTTCCAAAGTACCAAAAATTATATTCAACACGGCAATATGTCTGTGCAAGAACACTGTATTAATGTAGCAAAAACCAGTCTGGCAATCCGCAACCGTTTAGGTGTTAAATGTCATTCGCGGGACTTGGTAAGAGGCGCACTGCTTCATGACTATTTTTTATATGACTGGCACAAAAACGATAAAGTCAATCCGCATCGGCTTCACGGATTCTTTCATCCAGGCAGGGCATTGGCAAACGCAAGGAAAGAATACTATATAAGCGACATACAATCTGATATTATCAGCAAGCATATGTGGCCATTAACCGTTATTCCGCCAATGTGCCGTGAAGCATGGATTGTAACCTCTGCGGATAAATACTGTTCACTATTGGAAACACTTCACATTCAAAAAGGTAAAATCCACAACCAAAAGCTGAACCGAAAATATGTCACTGCTGTTCTAAGACACAAAGCAGCATATTAATTATATTTTTGTAAAATCTATATTATTATTTATGTTTTCATTGTACTATGCTTTTTTTATGCAATGCTATAATCAATTCCAGTAAACGACAAAAATATTTGCTGTTTATTAGAATTGATACACACGACCGTATAAGAAAATAAACCGCTTTGCGGTATGTGGTCAGCAAATATACTCACAAGCAATAAATTTAACGATATCTTTCAAAGTAATTATGCTTGTGAATCTGCATTATTGGCAAACTTTACCATTTACCAATATTTATAATAAAGAAAGGATTTTATATTCATGAGAAAAACAAAAATCATTTGTACCATAGGCCCTGTTTCGCAGAGCGAGGAAAAATTAAAAGAATTAATTTTAGCTGGAATGAACGTTGCACGTTTTAATTTTTCACACGGCGGTCATGAGGAGCATAAAGGAAAGTATGAAAGAGCAGTAAAAGCCGCAAAAGATTTAGGAATGCCGCTTGCAACTATGTTGGATACAAAAGGCCCAGAAATTAGACTTAGAGATTTCGAGGGCGGCAAACAGTATTTGGAATCTGGTAATCTTTTTCGACTGACAACTGACGAAATACTTGGAACAGCAGAACGTGCTTCGATTAGCTATAAAAATCTAAAAAATGACATTAGTGTCGGAACTACAATATTAATTGACGATGGATTAATTGAAATGACCGTAAAGGCAATTGAAGAAACAGATATTGTCTGTGAAGTGATTAACGGTGGTTATGTTTCTAATCATAAGGGAATCAATGTTCCCGGCGTTGTGCTTTCCATGCCTTATATTAGCGAAGTGGATCGAGAGGATATTCTATTTGGCGTAAAAATGGGGTATGATTATCTGGCTGCTTCCTTTGTGCGCTGCCGCGAAGATGTGGAAGCTGTCCGCAAACTGATAACAGATAACGGCGGCAAAATGAAAATTATTTCAAAAATTGAAAATATGCAGGGCATTGACAATATTGACGAAATTTTGGAGGTGTCGGATGGCATTATGGTGGCACGCGGCGATATGGGCGTAGAAGTTCCGATGGAAGAAGTTCCAATTTTACAGAAAGAATTAATTCAAAAAACTATTCGTCAGGGGAAAATCGTAATTACAGCAACACAGATGCTGGATTCCATGATGAAGAATCCAAGACCTACCAGAGCAGAAACAACAGATGTTGCAAATGCAATTTATGACGGAACCACTGCAATTATGCTAAGCGGCGAAAGTGCAGCAGGTGCGTACCCGATTGAATCAGTACAAACTATGAGCCGCATTGCCGAACGCACAGAACAAGAAGTTGGCTATGAAGCACGTTTTCATGCAATTAACTACGGCTGCGAAGTGCTTGACAATAGAGAAGATGTTACCACAGCTATTTCCCATGCCTGCTGTGCAACTGCTATGGATTTAAAGGCTTCCGCAATCATTACCGTTACCATGTCCGGCTTTACAGCAAATAAGATTTCACGGTACCAGCCGGAGTGCATGGTAATTGGTTGTACTGTTGATGAGTCCGTCTACCGCCAACTTTCTTTGTTATTTGGCGTTATGCCGCTTCTTATTCAAAAAGAAGACGACACAGAAAAACTTTTTGACGCCGCCATAAATGCCAGTTTGGAAGCCGGGCTAATTCATCACGGTGACCGTGTAGTACTAACAGCCGGTGTTCCGCTGGGTGTTGCCGGCAATACCAATATGATCCGTGTAGTAGAAGTATAAAGTACCTTTTCTAAAAATGGTGTGGAAAAATGGGTAAAATTTTTTATATTATGGGAAAAAGTTCCTCTGGAAAAGACACAATTTATAAAAGGCTGTTGGAAAATCCCGCATTATGCCTGAACCGAATTATTCCCTATACAACCCGTCCCATACGGGAAGGTGAACACGAAAATGTAGAGTACCATTTTTCCACAGTGGAAGAACTGGAACGTCTAAAAAAAGAACAAAGGATTATTGAATGCCGCAGTTATCATACTATACACGGAATCTGGCATTATTTTACAGTAAAAGACAGCCAAATTACACTGGAAAATAAAGATTTTTTAACAATCGGCACTCTACAGTCCTACCAGAAAACCCGCGATTATTTTGGTGCGGACTGGGTACTGCCGATTTATATTGAAGTCGAGGATGGAGAACGTCTGTTTCGTGCTTTATTGCGGGAACGTGCACAGAAACACCCCAAATACGAAGAATTATGCCGCCGCTTTCTGGCTGACAGTCAAGATTTCTCCACACAGAATTTAGCGCAGGCAGGTATTTATTCTTTCTTTTATAATCATCAATTAGAAGAATGTATTCGAGAAATTGAAAAATTTATTACACAAAACCGTGAAGCGGCGCATTAGAAAGGAATAGGGATTTTCATGGATTTTAAGGTAAATGAAATACAACAGGCGCCTCAGATTGCGCAGCAACAGACAGTACATGAATCCGACGGATCGTTTAAGTTTATGCTTGCCAGCAATATTGAAGAAGCGGAACTTGCACAACGTCTAAACCTTATGATGGAAGAAATCGTAATGCAGGGCGATAAGCTTGTAAAACGTATGGATGTACGGGATATGCGGCGTTACCGCAGTCTTATAAAAGAATTTATGAATGAAATCGTAAATCGTTCCCATAAATTTTCAAGAGAAAACTTTTTGGATAGGCGTGGCAGACACAGAGTTTATGGCATTATCCGACTGGTGGACGAGAAACTTGATGAATTAGCGCAGGAACTTGTTAAAGACGAACACGATAAAATTTCCATACTCGCCAAAGTCGGTGAAATTAGAGGACTGCTTTTAGATATTTTTACTTGATTATTATCTACTGTAAAAGAATGCCATAAAACTAAAAATCGGCAGAGGTTTAAACATATGTGAGTAACAGACTAAAATTTGGCAGAAGTTTAAACATATGGAAGCAACAAACTAAAATTTGGCAGAGGTTTAAACACATGGAAGCAACAAACTGGCAGAATATCATTGGCCAAACCCAGTTAACAAATAACTTAAAGAATGCGCTAAAATACAACAAAATATCCCACGCATACCTTCTACAAGGCGAGAAGCTTTCCGGCAAAAAAATGATTGCCAATCTTTTCGCACGCGCATTGGAATGTGAATCAGAAGGAGATCGCCCTTGCAATCAGTGTCGTTCCTGCAGGCAGGCACTCAACGGAAATCATCCAGATATTATTTACGTAACACATGAAAAACCGAATGTAATTTCTGTTGATAATATTCGACAACAGATTAATAGCGATATTGCGATTAAACCTTACAGCAGCGCCTACAAAATTTATATTGTAGACGAGGCAGAAAAAATGAATACCCACGCACAGAACGCACTTCTAAAAACTTTAGAAGAACCGCCGGAATATGCTGTAATATTTCTGCTTGCCTCCAAAGCAGGCGCTATGCTTTCCACAATTTTAAGCCGCTGTGTTGTACTCAATACCAAGCCTGTACCCACCGATACCATTAAAGACTATTTAATGAAACAAATACAAGTACCAGATTATCGCGCAAGCGTCTGCGCATCCTTTGCAAGGGGAAATATAGGGCAGGCAATTCAACTTACTGCCAACGAAGATTTCGATCGGATGAAATCTGCTGCCTTAAATGTTATGAAAGAAATTTCACAGCTTGAGATAAACCAGCTTGCAGCACAAGCCAAGAAAATTTCAGAGGAAAAATTTAACACAGACGATTATTTAGATTTATGCTTTATTTGGTATCGAGATGTGTTATTATATAAAGCGTGCAGAGAGAACTGTCATATTATATTTAAAGAAGAAATGGCAGATATCAAAGCTGCAGCACAACAATATGCCTACGAGCAGTTAGAGCACATTGTTCAGGCCATTGAACGGGCACGGAGCCGCATTAAGGCAAATGTCAACCAAGACCTGACAATGGAACTGTTGTTTTTTGATATGAAATCTTAACAGAACAGTAAACATCTGTCAACCAAGACCTGACAATAAAACTGCTGTTTTTTGATATGAAGTTTTAATAGAACATTAAATCTATGTTCTACTAGAAAGAATGAGGTTAATAGATTATGGTAAAGATTATTGGCGTTAGATTTCGGACAGCGGGAAAAATTTATTTCTTTGATCCGGCTAAATTTCCGATAAAACGCGGCGACCATGTCATTGTAGAAACGGCGCGGGGCGTAGAATATGGCACCGTAGTCGGCGATCCACGCATGGTAGAAGATGATAAAGTAGTACAACCCTTAAAACCTGTGTTGCGAGTTGCAACCAAACGCGACGACGAACAAGAAGCAAACAATAAATTAAAAGAAAAAGACGCATTTAAAATTTGTCTGGAAAAAATTAAAAAGCACAATCTGGAAATGAAATTAATTGATGCAGAATACACTTTTGACAACAATAAAGTGCTGTTTTACTTTACAGCAGATGGCAGAATTGACTTTCGGGAACTAGTAAAAGACTTGGCTTCTGTATTTAAAACAAGAATCGAACTGCGTCAAATCGGTGTGCGCGACGAAACCAAAATATTAGGCGGAATTGGCATTTGCGGCAGACCGCTTTGCTGCCATTCGCATTTATCCGAATTTGTCCCAGTATCTATAAAAATGGCAAAAGAGCAAAACTTGTCATTAAATCCTACCAAAATATCTGGTGTATGTGGTCGCTTGATGTGCTGTCTGAAACACGAAGAAGAAACGTATGAATACTTAAATAAAACGCTTCCCAACGTCGGTGATTTCGTTACAACTGAAGACGGATTAAAGGGAGAAGTACATAGTGTAAACGTACTCCGACAGCTCGTAAAAGTAATTGTACAAATAGACGATGAAAAGGAAATTCGAGAATATAAAGTCGAACAACTTCGCTTTAAACGGCGTCATAAAAAAGAAAAACGTGAGGGAATGTCCGATGAAGAGCTTCGAGAATTAAAAGAATTAGAAAAACTCGAAAAACAGGAGAAACAGGATGGAAAATCAAAACTCGATGACAACTGATTTCCATAATATCAATTCTCCCAACAGGCCAAAAACACTTTTGCAAATACCAGCATCTACTATTTCGGTGCCGCTGAAAGAGCACGAACGCATTGATGATTTGCAGCGAAACGGCTTTCATATTATCCAAAATACACAAAAATTCTGTTTTGGAATGGATGCTGTACTACTAAGTGGCTTTGCAAAAATCAAGCCCAATGCTAAGGTACTCGATCTAGGAACTGGAACAGGCATAATTCCGATCCTTTTGGCAGCAAAAACAAAAGCGGCGCATCTTACAGCATTAGAAATACAAGAGGAGAGCGCAGATATGGCAAAACGCAGTGTAATTTTAAATCATTTGGAAGACAAGATCAATATTGTAGTCGGTGATATCAAAGAAGCCGATTCTCTTTTTCAAGCTGCTTCTTTTGATGTAATTACCTGCAATCCGCCCTATATGATTGACACACATGGACTTATCAATCCTGATGCTCCCAAAGCAATTGCACGCCACGAAATCCTTTGCACCTTAGATGACGTTGTACGAAACGCCGCTAAGCTGCTCAAACCAAATGGAAGCTTTTTTATGGTGCATCGTCCATTCCGCCTTGCAGAAATTATTACCACAATGACCCATTATAAATTAGAACCAAAACGAATGCGTCTGGTCTATCCTTATATCGACAAAGAGCCCAATATGGTTTTACTCGAAGGCTGCCGTGGCGGAAAATCACGTATAACCATAGAAAAACCACTGATCGTATACCAATCGCCAAATGTTTATACCGATGAAATTTATAATGTATACGGCTATTAGAAATAGAGAGCAATTGATCAAAAAGATTAATCTACCCTGCCGATGTAGGTGGTTTTGGAGAATTCAAAAGTGTATTATACTGACAAGCACTAAGATTTTTCCAATTTCTACGCAGCCCCTATTGCACAGTGGACAATACGGGCTGTGCAGAAAAGAAGTCAAATTATTCGTGAATATAAAATCAAATTGGAGGGAGTAAATATGTCCGGCATTTTATATCTATGCGCCACACCTATTGGCAATCTGGGAGATATTACACCAAGAGTTTTAGAAACACTAAAAGCAGTTGATCTAATTGCCGCAGAAGATACGCGCAACAGTATTAAATTGCTAAATCACTTTGATATACATACTGCAATGACAAGCTACCACGAATATAACAAAGTCGAAAAAGCCGCATATCTTATTCAAAAATTGCAAGAAGGAAATAACATTGCCCTTATTACAGACGCCGGAACACCAGCGATATCCGATCCTGGGGAGATACTTGTAAAAATGTGCCAAGAATCAGGAATAACGGTTACCTCGCTTCCTGGTGCTTCTGCATGTATCACAGCACTTACATTATCTGGTTTAAGCACAAGACGCTTTTGTTTCGAAGGTTTTCTTCCGGCAGACAAAAAAGAACGCAGAGAAATATTAGAAGATTTAAAAAAAGAATCTCGTACAATCATTCTATATGAAGCGCCACATCATTTAATAAAAACATTGGAAGACTTATACACTACCTTAGGCAGCCGAAAATTAACGATCTGCCGAGAACTGACAAAACGATTTGAAACCGTTCTTCCTACAACACTGCAAGATGCCCTTGTGCATTACCAGCAGGAAGAACCGCGTGGCGAATATGTTCTTGTAATCGAAGGGAAAAGCCTTGCTCAATTTCAAAAAGAGCAGGAAGCAGACTGGCAGCTAATTTCTATTGAAGACCATATGCAGCTATATGAACAACAAGGTATACCACGCAAAGAAGCCATGAAACAAGTTGCCAAAGACCGCGGCATTTCCAAACGTGACGTTTACCAATATCTTTTAGAAAAGGCATAAATAGGAGGAATAAAATTCGTTGATAAATCGTATATGTAATAATATACTTCCTAGGGAACTACTAAGAAATAACTTTTAAACAGTTCCTAATGTCAACAATGGTTCTTATGACATTTATAAAAAGGAGTGTTTTCATGGAAAGAGTATTGGAAATTATTCAGGAACAGTTACATTTATCAGGTATTACGATCACCGAAGATTTATCCTTTCAAGATGATTTAGGCACCGATTCTGTAGATCTAATGGAACTAATTATGGCGCTTGAGGATGAATATGGTGTCGAACTTTCTTATGAGGAAATTGACAGACGTGTCAGAACAATCAGTGATGTTATTGAATATCTGCGGGAACAAGGCGCTGATATCTAAGTTTTTCACAAGCACCATTTTACTGCAATACAACGACATTTCAGAACATTTCTATTGCATTTTCCGAAGGAAATAGTAAAATATTATTTTTTAGGAGGTGTTTTTATGATTTGCATTGCAATTTGTGATGATGAAAAATATATCTGCAATACTATTCAAACTATGTTATCCAACTTTTTTTGCAAAAAAAATGTGGAGATTACTATTCAGCAATTTTCTTCCGGAACAGAATTACTGCAATATAACAAAACTATTGATATTTTATTCTTAGATATTCAAATGGACTACATAAATGGTATGGAAACTGCCAGAAAACTGCGCAATCGGAAATTTAAAGGCTTTATAATTTTTATCACAATTCTCAAAGAAATGGTCTTTCAATCTTTTGAAGTACAAGCATATGATTATTTGCTTAAACCAATTACGGAGAAACAATTTGATAAAACAATGGAACGTCTTTTCACTTCCATACAGAACGCCAACGAAGCAAATTTACTTATTCAAAAAGGACACGAAAGCCGTATCATTTCTTTTGAAGATATCGTCTACTGCGAGATTATCGACAGGAAAGTGTATCTGCATTTATCCTCCTCAGAAATTCTTGATTTCTATGACCGTATTGAAAATTTAGAAAAAAAACTAAACAACAATTTTTTTCGTTGCCACAGAAGTTTCTTAATTAATCTAAAACATCTAAAAAGCTATAAAAATGGCATTGCCTATATGGAAAACGGACAGGAAATTCCTGTATCGCGGCTGCGAAGCAAAACCTTTTCCAATGTAATTTTACAGTATATGAAAAGTATTTCAATACATTGAACCCGTATAGAATCCATTATAACTTTTTTCTTTGCACAAGTTTGCACATAAAATAGATTAACAGGATATATTGCGAAATCCGCGCATAGACTATAAAGAACGGCTGCTTTCAGAAATGCCAGCTTAATATATTTTCTGACTGTAGCTTTCTTTTCTTATATTATAAAAAAGCGAGGTATCGGCAAATATGATGAATTATATCTGGGGCGGTATGTTAATTATTGGTATTGTGTATGGTGTTATTACAGGAAATATGCAGGCAGTTACCGACGCGGTTTTAGAATCATCAAGGGAAGCAGTAACACTTGGGATTTCTATGCTTGGGATTGTTGCATTTTGGACAGGATTAATGGAAGTCGCAGGCGAAGCCGGCGTTATCCGTGGACTAACCAATGCCATTTTTCCCTTTATGAAATTCCTATTTCCCAAAATCCCCAAAGAACATAGAGCATGGGATTCTTTGTCGGCAAATTTTGTAGCAAATATATTGGGACTTGGCTGGGCTGCAACACCGGCTGGGCTGCGGGCAATGAGCGATTTGGAGGAATTGGAGCGGGAGCGCGGGAATGGGGAATATATGGACACGGCGGCAGCAGGTTCTTTGGGTAGTTTGACAAATTATAGTTCGCGGACTGCCAGTAATGAGATGTGCACGTTTCTTGTGATGAATATATCGTCGCTGCAGTTGATACCAGTAAATATTATTGCATATCGCAGCCAATACGGAAGTGCCAATCCGGCAGCAGTGATTGCGCCTGCGATTGTGGCGACGTTTTTCAGTACGGTGGTAGCGGTAATATATTGCAAAGTAATGGGGAGAAAATGCGATTGATGAACTTGTTAATTGATGTTATACTATTCATACAAACAGACTTAGAGGAATAGCAGACATGAAATTTGAGTGGGATGAATATAAAAATATTATAAACAAAGAAAAACATAAGATTTCCTTTGAAACGGCAGCATATGTTTTTGATGATCCGTATTATATGATTAAAGCGTCAAAAGAGTTAATTAAGAAAAATAACCACAATATATAGAATATGTATATCTGTCCTAATCACAATATATTGTACCATCCTTTTGAAAAATACCCTTTTGACGGGCTAATCATTATATTGAAATGTTTGATTTTGAACATAGTATTGATGAAGATCGGTATATTGCAATAGGCAAGGTTGGTGAGGTATTATTTGTGGTATTTACGGAAAGAAAAGATACAATTCGTCTGATTTCAGCCAGACTTGCAACAAATGCGGAAAGGAGCTTGTATTATGACCAAGACATTCATTATTGACAGTGGGCAAAAGCCTACAGAAGAACAACTGAAAGAAATCGAGGATGCAAAAAATAGCCCTATTATATTTGATGAGGATTGCGAGGAGTTGTCTCCAGCTATGATGAAAGCTTTTAAAAGTGCGGTTGTGCAGCGAAATCGCAAGAAAAAGGCGTAGGTGCGCCAATTGTTTATGAAATAAAGCAGTTTATGAAAGCAGGGTAAGAAAGAATATTGCTGAAGGATTTGTTGCTGCATATAATGCTAGTAGGGTTGACCAATCTCTTTTGGATATTTATTTTCGTTATTTTACAGATACATTAAATTCAGAAAGTTTAAGTGCGAAATCTGTGTAATCGAAAATCAAGTGTTCAATAGATAATTGGTGATTCGTTATCCAATATATTGAAAAGAAGAATTGTAATTTTTTGGAAAGATTATTTTAAGTAATATCCAGTGTTGCCCTAAATTTATATGTAGAAAGGTGGTAATTGGTATGTCAATATTGCAGAAACAAGTGATTCAATCCCTTGATGGTTTGTCCGATGATAATTTACAGTTTTTACTTGATATGATTTCGCGTTTTATGAAACCTGATAAAATTGAGGAAGATCATAATGACAAATTAGTCATAATTAAAGACAATATTCACAGGATTGGTAGTTTAGAAGGTCAGGATCTTATTGATGCAGATTATGATATAGATGAGTGTAATGGTGAAATCGCAGAAATGTTTGGGGTAAAGATTTGAAGCTGCCGTTGCGTATAGTGGAAAGCCGTGCGAATGATTTAAAACGATATAATTAATTTTATAGTGGATTATGAAAGCAGGATCTCTTGAAACGGTGGGGTTTTGCTTTTATTATATGTTTTCTTTATTTGTTGGTATAATTTGATAAATAAATGACAACATATTTCTTTTTCTCTTTTTCCCTTTATGTACACATTCCAGTTTTAAACAGAGCTTAAAAACAATTTACACATAAAAATATTATCTATATTTTATGTAGCAATAGCATGATATTACTTAAGCAATTAAAAACCCTGATAAAACATTCTTATTAAATTGCTGTTTTATCAGGATTATTTAAAAAAACGGTGTGATTTATAATCGCATAAGTAATCTATAATTTCACCAAAATTTATAATAAATATAAACACACTAATACAGTTTATCTATACAATTTATGTGCAAAACTATTAACGATTCATAATAATATTTCGGAAAAAAATAATGCACTTTATATGCACAAACGCACGTTATATAACTTAAAAACTATGCAGAATATGTAAAATAGAAATATTATTTATTTTACACTATCATAATTTTTTTTGTATTGTTATTATTTATACACAATAACAATGCATAAGAATATGCACTTTCTTTATATATAATATAGATTGTTATTTACAAAAATATTTTTATATAATATTGCAAAATATAATGCGTAAATCGATGCAGTATACAATATATTTACTTGACAATTGATTACTATTTATATTATAACATCGGTTTACAACTTAAAAAAAATTACTCGATTTTCTGTTCAAAATATATAATTATACATTTTAATACCTGTAAAATATTATAAAATTGAATATTTATTAATGTTTAATTATGAAAATATAACTTTTACAAAATCTTGTAAATCGCTGTATAATTACATAAATTGTAATAACAACTTAAATAGAACATTTTTTGTGTATTTTTTACTGTTAATTAAATCAAAATTGAACTTATAACGCAAACTACAGTATATTCCTGCCATATTACTGCAAATTCAAACAAATATTCTCGTGATAATTACTAAAAATCTGTGACAATATACTTATTTTTTGATTATGCGTTTATTCTGAATTTTTTCTATTTTGTCTATGATTTTCTGTTTGGACTTCAAATAACAATAAAATACGCCGCGTGATATATTTCAAATTGTAATCAATATCCTAAATGGTCGTCTACTCCCGCCTATTTTTCAAATGTAATACAATTTATTTGCTTTAAAAAATACACTTTAAAAAATACATTTAAAAATCTATTTGCTTTTTGTCAGTAAAATAGATATAATAAATACAAAATTAAAAAGTATGTCAAGAAATGAAGTTTTCTCACAATAGATTGCAATGTTTGCGAATACACAGATAATATATTGTGAAAACTACATTATTTTACGTCAATTCTGACTATGTACAACAAAATATTCACCGAAAGCAGAGTATCCCTAATGCGCCGTAAAATACAAGCATTGCTTCAAAACGGAGTCCCAAGTCCTTATGCCCATGCAGAATAGCAGGCATATAGCACTCTGTATGGGCTGAAAACACTATATGTTCTGCTGTTTCTGCACTTTATTTATAAAATATAAATAAGGAGCGATGAACATGAAATACCAAAACGCAGCAGAAATATTACCAGAAAAATTATTAAAGGAACTTCAAACATATGTTGATGGTGGATATCTTTATATTCCAAAAGCAACCAAGAAAAAACATTGGGGAGCAGAAAGCGGCTCACTTATATATTACCAAGAGCGCAATAAAGAAATTCAGAAACAATATCAGCAAGGTTGCTCTATAGATATGCTAACAAACCAATTTGGACTAGCATATAGCACGATTAAAAATATTATATACCGATAAAAATATACACTACCAACCAAAACAAGAGTTCTTTTAAGAATATGGATACTTTGTCTGATTTGGCTTTGATGAAATATTATCTTTTTATCAAAACTAAAATACCACCTACAGCAAAGTATCCAATTTTTTTTAGGAACAAAAAACAACCATTTTTTATATATCTAAGAAACAAAAGAAAACTATGCAGATCTTATTTATTTTATTTCATAATACTTTCTTTATTCTCTTACACCCATTTACAACTATTTAAAAATTCCGATTTGCTGTTAAAATGTAATGATTATAATTGCATACCTGAGTACTCTGATTTTGGCACTTAAATGCATATTTTTATACAAAAAATAGTAAACATTTAAGTAATGCCCTTTATGTCTCGCATCATAGAATAATTTTATATAAAAACAATTATAACTATTTTTAGCAATTGTAATATGCATTTTTATTATATACAATAGGCTTAAAATATGTAAAGTAAAAGCATAATTCAAGCACACTAAATGCAAATTATTTGTGCTTATTAAAGATTAAATACTAATAAAAAATGGAGGAATAATAACAATGTTTGACACCAATTTCCGAGGAGCTATTTATATTGTTCAAAATAACTAAGTTCTATATAAGAACGCAACCGGCTTTTCCAATCTACCGAATCAAATACCAAACACAACTGACACTAAATTCGCAAGTGCATCTGCTGGAAAGCTTTTTGTTGCCGTTGGAATATTACAATTGATTGAGCAGGGAAAACTTAATTTTCATGACACGATTGGAAATCTTCTTGCACTTGACTGGCATTCTATTGACAAGGATGTCACAATAAAACAGCTTTTAACACATACTTCAGGCGTTCCCGATTATTTCGACGAAAACACTATGAAAGAATATGAAGAATTATGGAAAGATTATCCTAATTATAAAATCAGGCATAATGCCGATTTACTTCCACTTTTTATTCATAAACCTATGATGTACCCACGTGGCGAAAGATTTCAGTACAATAATTCTGGCTATGTGCTGCTTGCTATGATACTTGAAGCTATATCAGGAATCGAATTTGATCAATATTTAAAGACAACTATTTTTGATGTATGCAATATGAAAACTACTGGTTACTATGCCTTGGATAAACTGCCAGCAAATTGTGCTGAAAATTATATTTATTGTCCCGATACAAGGGATTACCGGACAAATATTTACTCTGTAGACGCCAAAGGCACTGGTGCAGGAGGTGCTTTTATTACGTTAAAAGATATTATACGATTTTGGAGCAATCTTATAAATGGAAAACTAATATGTAAAGAACTGTTTGCTGAAATGTGCCATAAGCAAAGCGGTAACGGCGCCGACCCAGAAGAAGGCTATTATGGATTCGGCGTATGGATTATTGATAATCCAGATGGAAATGATTTTGCCTATTTTCAAGGTCTTGATCCCGGAGTCAGTTTTATATCTGAATATAATCCAAACAATAACATGATTTCTGTGCTTGTCAGCAATTATGGTGATAATGTTTGGAAAGAAATGCGCAAAATTAGAGAACATTTCTATTAAATTGAATCAAATCTTTTAAAATGAGAAAAGAAATAAATAAGAATAAATAAAAACAAATAGAAATAAAGAAAAATAAATAGAAATGAAAAAAATAAATAGAAATAAAGAAAAATAAATAAAAATAAAAAAAATAAATAGAAATAAAGAAAAATAAATAGAAATAAAAGAAAAAATAAAATTCTCCAACATTTTATCAAACGATACTTTTGAAATAAAAAAAGGAAAGCTACTCATATATCTTAGCAGCATTTCCTTTTTTATACATTATGATTAAAGCGTCAAAAGGGTTAATTAAGAAACATGATCACAATATATAGAATATGTATGTCTGTCCAAATCACAATATATTGTACTATTCTTTTGAAAAATACCCTTTTGACGGGCTAATCATATTATAATGAACGGCAAAATGATTTGCCATTCAGTTGCGCCTGCCGCACGCCGCAAAGCGGCAATTTTCCTTTGTCCGGCTGTATGGTATTTTTATACTAAGTGTCAGTCTTTTCGACACTTAGGAATTGTCAAAAAATAACTTGTTAATTTTCACCATATAAATGAAGCGTTATTTATTGATAGTTCCTTAGTATAAAGTGTTTGCATAAATTTGACCTGGCACAATGCTGTACTAGCAATGTCCTCTATGATGTCCGCCGCCATGACATCCACCACGATAGCTTCTGCGCGTCGTTGTACTTTGTGTATAAACAGGCTTCCCATGCTCATGGCAATGGTCACAGATTCCGTCCAAATCATCATCATAGAATGAATCACAGATTCCATTACAATCAGCATCTGTATAGCAGTGATTATCACAGATTCCGTCACCGTCTTCGTCTATAAAACAATGATCGCCACAAATGCCGTCACCATCGTAATCCATAAAACATTCTCCAAGATTGCAACCTCCGATACTACAAGTTGCTGTGCCGCCGCAATGTGCCTGCACGGTAAGTGGCGCAGACATTACTACAAGACAAGATAATCCAACAAGAACTGCTTTTTTCATAGACTAAAACCTCCTTAAATCCTCTTATTTCTTATAGCATAACACAACCTTTTCGTCTTTTCAATCCAATTATGGATTTATTATGCACTTAATTGGGAACATTGTAGCAGTTCAGATAACCCATTGAACTGTTACGTATCCAGCCATTGGAAATCGCTTCGCGATGGGCTGGATACCTCCAACCACTACATTTTAATACGGTCAGCGCAGTAAATGCGCAGACCTACCTGAACTGTTACGGAACATTTTCTTGTGGATAATTAATATAACCTTGCAGCCATACAACGCCTTTAAAGCGTCTTCCTGCTGCAGCTTCGCCGTACAAATCTTCTTGATTAATACAAATGTCAAGTGTTAATTCATTGCATTCCACTGTCATAAATACTACCTCTTCGCCTGTTAGACGGTTCTTATCTGTATAAACCTCAAGAATCTCTCCAAGAATTGAATATTGATCGCATTCGACACCATATGGCATAAAATACGTATCCACCAAACTAAATACATCTTCCTTATGGATTTTTCTTGATATCATCGTATAAGTATCCATATCTTCCAATGTCAGGCTTTCAATTGCTTCCTCGTCACCCATCCGCGCCTGTGCCAAAAGCTGATTTCGCTCAAAAGATGCCTTTTTGATACGCTGGCGTTCCGATTCATTCTTAATAATGGGCATCATAATCATACCACTTACCGATAAGGCGCTTAAAATCAGTGATGTTCCCTGTACAGGAAGCTGGTTCAACGCTTGCAGCCGCTTGTAAGGTATCATATTCTGCAAATAAAAAATCAGCGAAACACCGACTTTAATATCGTCACAGACACCAGCGTAGGACTCTTTCTCAGCGTGACGCTCAATTGTAACATCCTCGTTAGAACTAATATGTGTCCCTCTTACATATGGAAAATGGTATTCATAGAGGAAACTGTTATCTTCATCAAATTCGCCGCGCACACAGATACCTGCTCCATGCGTAAAATCAAGAAACAATTCCGCATAAACGCATTCTTCTTCATCTACGGTAATATCACGTCCGAACATATATTCGTTTATTCGTTCTATCTTATCTTGCTCAGGATTTTTGGGTTTCAGTATGGTTCGTTCGACCACTTCACCGATAAGTGCTTGTAATTCCTCTCGCTTTTTTACCTTACTAAAACCAATTGCTCTTAAATATTTGTGCACTGCAATCATGCCTTTCCATTCTAAAATAGCAAATCATATTATGCTATCTGATTTCCGTCTTTCCACCCATATATGGCTGTAAAACTGTAGGAATTTTAATAGAGCCATCCGCCTGTAAATTATTTTCCAAAAAGGCAATTAACATTCTTGGCGGCGCTGCCACGGTATTATTTAATGTATGGGCAAAATATTTTCCGTTTTCACCATTTACTCTGATTTTCAATCTTCTTGCCTGTGCGTCGCCTAGATTGGAACAGCTTCCCACTTCAAAATATTTCTTCTGTCTTGGCGACCAAGCTTCTACATCAATCGATTTTACTTTTAAATCCGCTAAATCACCAGAACAACATTCCAATGTGCGTACCGGAATATCCAGCGTACGGAATAAATCTACCGTATTCTGCCATAATTTTTGAAACCACATGGGAGATTCCTCTGGTTTACAGACTACAATCATTTCTTGTTTCTCAAACTGGTGAATCCTGTAAATTCCCCGTTCTTCTAATCCGTGTGCACCTTTTTCCTTACGGAAACATGGAGAATAACTTGTCAGCGTTTTGGGCAGCTCTGCTTCCTGAATAATCGTGTCAATAAACTTGCCAATCATAGAATGCTCACTTGTACCAATTAAATACAAGTCCTCGCCTTCTATTTTATACATCATCGCATCCATTTCTTCAAAACTCATTACGCCTGTCACCACATTGCTACGGATCATAAATGGTGGAACACAATACGTAAATCCCCTGTCAATCATAAAATCTCTTGCATACGTTATAACTGCGGAATGCAGCCGTGCAATATCGCCCATTAAATAATAAAAGCCATTTCCTGCAACTTTTCTGGCGCTGTCAAGATCAATACCGTTAAACTTCTCCATAATATCCGTGTGATAAGGTATCTCAAAATCTGGTACAATCGGTTCACCGAAACGCTCAACCTCAACATTTTCTTCGTCATTTTTGCCAATTGGCACACTGGGATCAATGATATTTGGAATCACCATCATTATTTTTGTAACTTTTTCATTAAGTTCTTTTTCTTTCTCTGCCAATGCCTCAAGACGTGCTGCCTGCGCATTAACCTGCTTCTTTACTTCCTCTGCTTCCTCCTTTTTGCCTTGCCCCATTAAGGCACCAATCTGCTTTGAAAGTTTATTGCGGTCTGCGCGAAGATTGTCCGCCTCCTGCTGCGTTTTTCTCGCTTCTGCATCCAGCGCGATCACTTCATCCACGAGCGGCAGTTTTTTATCTTGAAACTTTTTCTTAATATTCTCCTTTACTGCTTCAGGATTTTCCCTTAAAAATTTCATATCTATCATAGTTTTATTTTACTCCTTTATACTAGGGCTGCCGCATTCCTATCAATACAACAGCCCCTTTATGCTTTCCCTTTATACAATTTTATCAATAAATTTCATTCCGTCAATAGGTAATTGAGAAATATATAAATGGATTTTACTCAGAAACGAAAAGTTTTCTTACGAACTTAACAATAAATGCGAAGTCCTGTGTGAACAGTAATCAAATTATTACTTAATTACATTCTGAATAACGACCTTTGTATCTTTTACCAAATCAAGGAATTTCTCTACTTGCATTACTTGACCAAAACGATCTTCTACAATACGAAGTACAGGACGTTCTGGAAAGCGGGCATTCTGACGCATAACGATTCCAACTTCTCCATCGCTAGTTTTTACCCTTGATCCAACTGGATAAACGGCAATTAATTGCAAAAATGTTTCTACTATATCCTCATCGTACCAAATGCCACTGTAATTGCGTACCATATTGACAGCTTCATGAACACGTACCCGCGCCTTGCCAACGCCGCAAATCAATTCATCAAACTCATCACATACGCCTACAATCTGTGTCATTCTTGACATAACATCATTACCTAGCGGAAATCCTGATCCGTCTTTATGTTCATGATGGTTCAAGACAATATTCTTTGCGTTTTCAGAAAGCCAGTCTTCGTTTTTAATGGCTGTATAACCATAGATGGAATGTTTTTTATATTCCTCCTGATCTTTTGCTGGAAGAAGATTAATATCCTGATCCTCATAACGCACTACAAGATAGCGCAACCCCAAATCATGGATTAAGGAGCTGACACTAATGTCATAAACATCTTTATCCGAAAGTCCTAATTTTAAAGCAATCAATGTTGCAATCGTACATACTTGAAGAGAATGTTCATAGATATCCGCGCTGCGCTCTTTTACATCGTAAACGCGCTCTACTACAACATCTTCCTCCAAAATATCTGCAATAATATTTTGTGCAGTTTCTGCAATTTTTTTCAGATTTTCTGTTCTTTGATAAACATGGAGTTCTAAAATATCCTTTATTTTATTACGAACCTGCTCCTCCACATCATCACGCAGGATAGTAATTTTTTCCATAGGAATTTTAGGCTCTGTATAGCTTAGTGGCGGCTGTTCTTTAGGTGTCTGTTTCTTTGCATTGATTGCAGGCTCTTTTTTCGGTGGCTGTGGTTCTGCAGGCTGCTCTTGCTCCTGCTGTTCTTCGATATATACGGTAAACACTTCTAATTCACGCAGTTTTTCGATAAATGGTTCCTTAATTACTGTACCTTTTGTAAGGACAATGGTATAATCCTCTAACAGCACGTCATTGGCGAGCACATCACCATCTCTTAAATCATCAACTGTAACTAATTTCATATGCAATTCCCTCTCTTATCTAAATATATTCATTGTTTTTTATTACTTGTTTATTCTGCGTCTGGTGTTAAGCCGCTGACGGCTCGTTCTACCGCCACTTGTTCCTCCTTGCTTAATGCAAGTTCCGACTCACCGCCTTTTATCCTCTTTGTATAAGAGTAACATCCGTCAGAGCTATGCACGGAATTAATCAGAAATCCATTGTCGTTTTCATCAAGCAATGCCAAAGCAAAACTCATCTTTCCGCCCATTTCTTTAAACGCATCATATTTGATAAGTCCCATTTTCTGAAATGCACTTTCCTGTCTGGTAAACAGCTTTTTTATATTTTCGCGGTTTGTATCAATACTTGACTTTATAAATTGATTGTCCTCATAGAGAGTCATTATATCTTTCTCAAGGCTGTTGCCATCTTTTCCCAGCATAAATTTATTGTATTTCTTCTTAAATTTATTAATCTGTACAAATGCCATAATACAAAGTATCAGCAGAATCACACTAAACCCCAGCAGTCCAATAAACAAATATGCTACATCTATCCCGCCGATCCCCAAATAGTTAAATAAATTACTATTCATTCGTACCTCCGTTTCTATATAATATACGAAATAAAATAAACGAATTTCCTTCTATATTTTTATATATTTATTGTGGATAGAAACTCAATCAGCCGATCCAGATCATCATTTGAATAAAACTCAATTTCAATTTTCCCTGCACCATTTTTCCCCTTTGCACTAATTGCAACTTTTCGACTTAATTTTTCCTTTAAGCGGTTTTCTATATCCTGATAAATATACAGTAAGCTTTGGGGCAATTCTTCTTTCTTTTCTTTTTTCTCCTCCGGATTTAATATATTTTTAACCAGCTTTTCCACTTCGCGCACACTCAGTTTTTCATCAAAAATCCGCTGTGCCAATAGAAGCTGCGTTTCCTCATATTCTACAGGAATTAATGCACGCGCGTGTCCTGTAGATAGCATATCGTCAATAATCATCTGTCGAACGCCGCTGCAAAGCTTTAAAAGACGCAGGCTGTTCGTAATTGTTGTCCGACTCTTAGAAACACGCTCCGCAATTTCATCCTGTTTTAAATGAAATTCATCCATTAACCTTTTATAAGCAAGCGCCTCTTCAATGGGATTTAAGTCTTCACGCTGCAAATTCTCAATAAGAGATATCTCTACAATTTCACGATCTGAGTATTCTTTTACAATCACTGGAACTTCTTTCAGTCCCGCCATTTTCGCCGCGCGCCACCTGCGTTCGCCTGCGACAATTTCATAATAATCGTTCCTTTTTTGAACTAATATTGGCTGCAACAGTCCAAATTGTTTTATAGAATCCGCCAATTCCTGCAGAGCATCTTCATTAAAGCTTTTGCGCGGCTGCCCTCTGTTGGGTTCCACTTTTGTGATTTTCAACATAGTTTCTGCTTTTGGTTCTGTTGGTGTGTGATTTTCACTTTTTGCTATATTTGATGGACTGCTAATTTGTATTGGAGGTATTAAACTATCAATTCCCTTACCTAAACCTCTTGCTGCCATTCAATCTCTCCTTTTTATTGATTAATTACCTCGTCTGCCAATGCCATATAACTCTCTGCACCCGCAGATTTTGGATCATACATATTAATCGGCTTCCCATAGCTTGGCGCTTCTGCCAGCCGGATATTTCTAGGAATTACGGTATTGTAGATTTTCTGGCTTAAATGACTTTTTACATTTTCTACCACCTGTGCGGATAAATTTGTACGGGAATCGTACATGGTAAATACTACACCCTCCATCTCTAACTCTGGATTTAATCGCTCTTTTACCAAATTAACCGTATGTATTAACTGGCTTAGTCCTTCCAATGCATAATACTCACACTGAATCGGTACCAGTACAGAATCCGCCGTTGTCATTGCATTAACAGTTAAGAAGCTTAATGATGGCGGACAG